>WLWD01002125.1_pt1 | contig 70898 bp, 29 predicted proteins | sample 6712731 | NCBI WGS metagenome assembly WLWD01 (sample SAMN12718690, study PRJNA576275) | sponge metagenome | isolation source: marine sponge | host: Mycale hentscheli | place: New Zealand: South Island, Marlborough, Capsize Point | collected 2014-11-01 | reverse complement strand
AATGGAAACATACCTTTGATATAGTTATACAGGTATGTATGCTGTTTATATGTATTTATAGTACATGTTAAGTATTATTTGATTGTTTAATTACACTGACTACAGCATAAATTTTACAAGCTACCTACCTATTAATGTGAAATTGTGTAATGCAAAGCTACTCAAAAGACTTTATTTAAAAGTTATAAGCAAAAAACACATGTCAATGGGCATCTGCACACTCATTATTTCATTTTTTGTGAAACTTTAAGTGCACAATATTCATCAAATCTTACAAAATAGGGAATTTACTTGAAGCTAATTTTGAACAACAGTGAAATAGGAAATATGAAGGAAAATCTATTGACAACCAAAGGAGTCCAAATAATCTTTTCAAACACCATTGTCTTTATATATCTCAATTCAGTAACCTGAAAAAAGTTTTCCAAAAATTATCAACATAATCTACACAATTCAGTGTAAACACCAAAACATTTCCATTTCAGTTCTTATTTCGTACTGCATGTATGACACATGTAGTGCATTAATCACAATTAAATTGTTGAGCTATAGTTGGAAATCTAAATTTCAAACTAGTCATCACTTATGTGTAAATATTATGTCTCTTTTATTACACATGTAGTGTTTTTCAAGTTGTACAATAAAATCTATGACTTCATTGCATCTGGAAGCTCTTCTTGAGTGCACCATAATGCCACAAACACAAGATACTACTTCTACAACAATAAAATAAAAGCTACTTAAATCATTATAACAAATACATTTCTAGAAAATGTTGTTTTTGGCATGAAGTCCCAAAAGCACTCTCCATTATATGACATAATAGTCTTGAGTTGCTTTAATCGTTGTATATATTTTTCATTAGCTATTTAGATATAATTACCATAAAGAACACAAACTTTGTATAGTTAATATAATAAACTTCGTATTTAATATCAACAAACTATGCTTCAATAATACTTTGCCCCAGAAAATTATTTAAAGTAGTTGTAGCTCATCTCAAGCCGCACTATTTACTAAAATGCTAGTAATCTTCTGATAATAAATTAATTATGTGTGCCTATTGTATTTAAGTCTGGAGTTTGTTTATAATCAGCTTCATCAAGTTGATGGCAAATGTTCACAAATTCCATCCAATATACACAACATACCTTCAAATCTGTACTAGGTCTTTTGTTTGTGACATTTAACGCAAGATTTTCTGCCATTCATGTGGTTAGTTAGAGGCAGCTGAGACAATGAGAAGTTTCAGCAACAGTTGTACAACTAATGGTGCTTTCTTGTACTATGGAAGATATTACATTGAAACACCTGTATAGATATTGTTAAGGCATCTTTGACTAAAGTTTCTTAACTTACACAGTTCAAAGAAACAGCATTGATACCACTTAACAGTAAAAGGGATAATGAAACTAGATAGCATAGTTAACTAGAATTGGGCAGAAAAAATTACCTTACTGTCATTTTCCCTTCATACCTTACCTACTGTAATGTATCCCTCCTACTGCCACATACCTTATCACTTTCCATATTGACTCCTATCCTATTCCTTGTTTACTACAACTTAACCTATATTCCTAAGGCCACACCAAAATGATAACATATTTCTTAGAACTTAACATTTTAATAGTTACCTAGTATGGTGGTAAAATATATATCAATTAAACTACGACAAGAGTTTAATTAAAACGCTATATTCAGAACGAAAAAGAATCAATTATTTCCTCTTCCAAAACAGATTCATGAAGAACTCCTCTGAAGAAAATAGGTGATAGCTCTATCTTATGCCACTCTTTTAAGAGAACACCCACACAGCGGCACTATCCTGGTAAAAAATGTTATTTCAGTTAATTAAAACAAAATTCCTAAAATGTCAAAAATAAATTTTTTTGAACTGATACACATCCGAATTAGATTTGATGTGGCCTTGCCTACATGCATCTTCCTACCCAAGTGAGACCTACTATCATATATACCTACCCTCTTCCTGTATGCTCACTGCCTCCTACCCTATTCTAACCTCCCTGACTTGTACCATGTAACCATCAAACAAGAACAAACATAAAAATAATTATAATTATAGAGTCAAAATCAAAACAATCTCTCAATACAGAAGAAACAATCACGGTACATAGTAGATAATGCAGAAAGAATATTGTAACAGTACAATGGAAATGAACAATTACATTCTTGCAATAAGAGGAGAGTTTCTACAGCTACGACAATGATAAATACACTAAAGTTGAGTAATAGCCACACAAGTTCTCAATGACATTGTCTTAAATTGCAGTTGGAGTAGTAATCTTCTGCATATTGATATACATTACAAATGTCGTCACGCCTACGATATTTATATCTACGAGAAGATATTGTGAAAATTATTAAACATAAAATTCCAATTAATATATTGGAAGTGTAGTAGACAACTGGGCAATTAAGGCGTGGAGCATCACGTAGTACATTGAAGTGTGAGAAGAAATAATATGAAATGACTACAGAGAGTAGAAGAAATAATGATTGAATGAAGTAATATATTCCAAACACAATTCCCTTCATGTGTTGAGGAGTTTGACAAGATATGAATTCCAGCACTGATATCGTTACGAGCATAGTGTAGAACATATGCATAATCTGAACTGTAATTGGAATAATTGCAACTGGTACACGAGTTAAGTTTTGATTAAAAGTCACACTGTGGTTCAATTTAAAACAGTGATTACTATTATTCAATAAAGGAGTGGATCCTATTGTATTAATTATGAAGCAAATGACAAAGATACTTGTTATCACAATTATGCTCAGTCCCATTCTTTTAAACATCCCTAAATTCAATCTGTTAAAGATCGGCTTGATAATAAAATATAGGACAGGAAGACTAAGGATTGTTATTAGTGATGTAGTAAGATCAACACCTTTTACAGTATCTGATAAAAATGTTTCTTTATGTTCATTTTCTCTAATATAAAACTGCAATATAATATTTACATTGAAGTCAAGTATAAATGCTGGGCCTAGTGATACCAACACTATCAATATGCTCAACAACACTTTAACATCTTCAACTTGTTCTGTTGTAAATGGTCCTCCATACCTCAGCTTCCCATAGTCTATTCTAGAGGGAATTTCTTCATCACAGTAGGTAAATGCACTTCTTTTTATTGGCTTCTTGTTCTTCACAGTAAACTTAATCACACGAAATAATAATTTGTAGGGATTAACTTTCAATATTTCATCATGAAACAAATCTGGTACTTTGTCAATAACAAATAGCATTCCGATCAAAAATATTGATGAGAAACTCAAAAATATGTCGAGTAAGACAATAGTGGATGTGTGGGTTCGTATGTTATTCCAATTAAATGCATGTGAAGTACTGCATACGACGTTAGTGAGTAAATCAGTTACGGCATGTGACCACACATAAATATGAATAAAACGGACAGACTTATCTGTAGGCATGTCTCGAAGCTGATCTGTTCCAAACTGAATAATATTGGCTTGAAAGAATGCACGCCCTAAATAAGAGCCGAAGAAAAATATAATAGAAACATATCTAAAAACTAGAACTTCTGTAGCATTTAGAAGAATCAACATTACCAAAACTCCAAGTGTACAAGCCACTATTAAATAAGTACTGAACTTCAACACTCGCAGTCTCCCATATGCTACATCCGCTATGAGTCCAGCAAGTGGAGAGATGATTGAAAACCCTGCTTTCACTGATATCATCCATAGAATTGATGTGCCATACGAATGCCTCATTACTTCTGAAGGTTTCAAATATATGAAATAAATAATATTGTTTCCAAACTGCCACAATAATATTATAATGATAGCTTTGAATGTGTTTAGGTTTCGAAGATTATTTTTCAACTTTCTACTCAACATTTCTGTACAGTTTGCCATATTATCTATCTCAGTTGGTACCTTCAATAATGTTACTTGTAACCGCACAGTGTGATATAGCCTATATATATACCCAAGAATGTGTATTTGTTATAGCACTTTAATAACAATAGCTATTGGGAGACGTAATTTTATACCAAAATATCTATACTGCAAGAAGATCCAAGTAAACATGATGAGGAAAAAATATCATTACTTTGCAATCCTGAAAGTGGTTAAGAATATGACAAGTATACAACGCAATGTGTTCAAAGTTCTTCTAAAAAGGAGTTGTATCAATATGTATAAGTTATAGTTATAAACCAAAATTGAGGTTTGTATGCGATTTATAAACTCCGAGACACGAGGGCGCAGCCCGAGTGGCGAGGATTAATAAGTTATAGTTATAAACCTAAATTGAGGTTTGTATGCGATTTATAAACTCCGAGACACGAGGGCGCAGCCCGAGTGGCGAGGATTTATAAGTTATAGTTATAAACAAAAATTGAGGTTTGTATGCGATTTATAAACTCCGAGACACCAGGGCGCAACCCGAGTGGCGAGGATTTATAAATTATAGTTATAAACCAAATTGAGGTTTGTATGTGATTTGTAAACTCCGAGACACGAGGGCGCAGCCCGAGTGGCGAGGATTTATAAATCGAAATACAAACCTAATGATTTTGGTTTGTAACTATTTTATAGCCCAAACATAAACAATGAGTAAAGTATAGCGTTAGCTATCGTAGTAATTGTATTAAAGTACCCAAACTCTTCATTTTTCCATTTTGCTTTGATATGCCTTCCACCATAATTATGGTTGCTAAGAACTATATCAGACTTTTCCCCGCTAATACATTTTCTTACGAGCATACCAGACTGTATCCGATTTATAGTTCTTAACGACAAGCGCGGTCGCTCGGTAACGGGCTATAACTGCCACTAAACAAATTTAACAATTGACATATACTCACTCATTGATCACAATAGTCGCTGCTCATTCTAGTATTAAATGAAAGACATCGAAAGCCATACATATTCGTATCTGTGTGATGTGTATAGACTATTCCATCATTTACACTGAACCACCCACCATGGCTTTCTCACTTTTCCTTAGTAATTAACAAGCTTATCGACGACCAATCCCTAATGGCAAAGGCAGTAAGACAGAAAGAGAAAGTGATTTTAAAAATGACTTTGCTTAATCTGGCCACAGAACTCTGGTGGCACTAACTCATTTCGTGTGTCAAAATACAACACAGCTAACTATAAGACATTAATAATTTCAAGTGCTATTTATAGATTTTGTTTTTAGCATTTACAACTGAAATCAGTTGAGTGCATTGTCTATCATTTGACGTCATAGTCTAGAGTTTGTTTTGGTTTTAGCTATATGAACTATAGAATACTATATTGTTGTCCTTGTCATCAGGGCAATTGGTAATCACTACCAACATAAGTTACAAAAAAAAATAAAAAAATAAAAATAATAATAATAACAATAATAAAAATAATAATTAACGATAGCAATGTAGTGATAAATTAATAATACCATAACAATAATTAATAAGATGTCTTTCCCTGGCTTTTTTGAGCCATAAAGAATTAAAACATTATTATAATGCAAAGCTGAAGTCTAGCTCTCAACAGACCAAATGTAATCTTTTATTTCAATAATTATTTTTAGCTATCTGTGAATATTCACTCTGCTAATTTATAACTTCAAATTTCTTTTCTCTCTCTTTTAAAAACCCTACTGAATAAAAACTACGCCTGTGAAAGAGAGAACATGAGTGTGATCAAAACGAACTTTTTGTTTGAAACAAAGTTGCGTCTGCAGCAGGATTCTCCGTGCTCGTTAATTTAAAAATACTGGTACTGTGAACACTTTACCTAACTTACGTAATTAGAAGCGCGGGCGAAAACAGAGGTCTCACGTACCCCATAAACAGATAAATAAATAAATAAACTAGTGGTGTGCTTGAGCACAAAATAGCGAGCGAGCCTTAAACTACACTATTGTTATTCAAACTACTAAAACTAGTGATGTGCTTGAGCACAAATGGCGAGCGAGCCTAAAGACTATGCTATTTTTATATGAATGATTCTGACTTCTAACACTGAAGCTACTGAAAATAAGGTCCAGTTTTTACATTTAGCATACAGGGTAAAGGGATTTCAGTGCCATAGTAACAACTCTCTGCAACTGCTTGGAAAGAAAAAACAACAACAAAACAATACACGTTATTTAAAAGTTTTCTTTGTGATATTCTTTAGGTAAGTAGTGGTTGTAACACACAATGCTTTGACACAACTGGACATGCACCTACACAGACTTACCTTCGCAGTAGTCTAGTGGACAATGTATTTTCAAGTAAATACTGTTGCGCACGGCTTATAACCGTGACCAAGAGCGCATTGACTTGCCACCGCCACTAACTCGAATAGAAATGGAAGTCCCTTAAGTTTTCAAGTTTGAACTGCACCCGCAAAAGAATTCAAAACGGAAAACAATTCAATTTCTAGGGTGATACGGGTACTGATCGCTAAACCAGAGGATTCTGTTTAGTGCAATTTGGGACGGGGTCGACCACATAACTAACACAAAAACGCAAGGGTCAAAGTACAAAATGACATACGTATGTCCATACATATATCTAAATAAATAACAAACATCCCCGATTTTCAATTGTGTTACCCCTGCAAGTGTCTCGCTCGCTACGCTCGCTCGCCAATAAAGTCGAGTTATTAAATTAAGCATATATGGTAAAGGGGATTCAATGTCATAGTAACCACTCCCCTCAACTGTTTGGATTGAAAAAGAAGCAACATAATCAAGTCACGTTATTTAAAATTTTCTTTGTGATATTCTTAATAGTAGTTGTAACGCACAATACTTTCACACAACTGAACATACTTACGCAAGACTTACCTTAGTGGTTCGTCTAGTTGACAACGAATTTTCCAGTAAATGCTGTTGAGTAGGGCTTATAACTGTGACAAATAGCGTATTAACTTACCACCGCCACTAACTCGAATAGAAATGGAGCTCCCATAAGTTTTAGAGTTTTAACAGCACACGCAAAAGAATTCAAAGCGGTACACACAATTCAATTTCTAAGGTGATACGGGAAATGGTCGCTAAACCAGATGATACTGTTTAGTGAAGTTTGGGACGGAGTCGAACGCGGAGCGAACACAAAAATACGCGAGAGTCAAAGTACAAAATGACATACGTACGTCCATACATACAGATAAACAAACATCCCCGATTTTCAATTGTGTTACCCCTGTAAGTGTCTCGCTCACTACGCTCGCTCGCCAATAATAGCGAAATCTTGATTGAGTTACCCCTGACTACAGTCCCGCAGTTCTTATCAAAAAACTCATTTCATCGGTTAATCAAATCATGTGACCAATTATAGCGCCGCGCGTGACCAATTATAGCGCTGCGCAAGGGCTAGGGCAAGGGCTAGGGGACCAATCAGAAGAATTCTTTGATAAGAACTGCGGGATGGCTCACCCCTGATAGTGTCTCGCTCGCTTCGCTCGCTCGCCAATTACGTAAGTTAGGTAAAGCGTTCACAGTTCCAGTATTTTTCAATTAACGAGCGCGGAGAATCCTGCTGCACAGTTTAGTTTACAGCTACTCTCGTCTTGAAACAATTGTGAAGTCTTTGTCAAGCTGCGCTTCTTTGCCACTGCTTTCGAAGTTCATTCAGGTAATTCTGTTAGTTTAGTCTGGGATCAGAGACTTTAGATTATCTGATGCTAACTGAGAATGGAAAGGGTTACACTGTGCACTACAGTTAGATGTTATTTCTGTCCTATTTTTCTGTAAAAAGAGTTTGCTCGCTCGCCAGCACACCACTAGTCAAGCAAGCGAAGCTAGCGAGATACCATTAGGGGTGGATAATGCAAATTCGGGTATATGTCATATGAATGTATGGATGGTACTATGCCCTTTAAAAGCTCATGCAGTGCCCTTTTTTTCCCCTAAAAACGCGGCTTTTTAGGCTTGACCCCACTTTCTTCTGATACTACAGCTTTAAGCAAGTCTTACTTGAAACTTGGGCTCCAATTGTGAGATAATACCAGCGAAAGGCTTGTTTTTCAAGTCACAAAAAGTTACTGCGAAGGGTTACTGTGGCATTGAGACCCTTTACCAAATGTATTTTGAAAAACCTCTGGGGCTGCTAAATGGCGCTGGTTGGTTGTCAAGTTGGTAGCCAGAGTGGCTCAATATTAAAACCAGGAAGCCACCATTACTTGGGAGAAGCTGAGGTAAGTACTAGTTCCATTTGTTAGCTAAAATTAAGAAATAACTCTGGCTATGTTTTTTATTTTTTGGTAGAATGGCTTAAATTGGATAGTAGCTACAGAAGTTATCACTATTCCTGAAATTGAGGTAAGAGAGTAATTCTGTATTTGTGTGGTAATATTAATGGCCAACTACTATTTATTTTTTGTGTGAACTGAGCTACAGTATTATTATGTAACAATAACAAAAACAATTTCAATTTTTTTTGACTGAATTATTATGTAACAATACATGGGTGTAGAAAGCAATTTTAAAGTGGCCAATCAAGGGGTCACATTTGCCACACCTACAATATTGGGTGTGGTTTAAATGGTTTAAATGTACTTAATAAAAAAAAAGACATGATTGATAAAATGATGTAAAATTGATGAATGCATGATAAATACTAATCAATCATACCCATTAGCTAATTATACCTTGTCAAGGCAGAACATTCTCCAAAACAAGGGAGGCAGAACTCAGGTGACACCAGTGGTGAATAGTTTTATGTAACCTAACTAGGCAGGCTCACTGATATTTGTGCTCAAGTACACCACTAGTGTATATATGTGTGGGGACGTAACATGTCATTTTATACTTTGTGATCCTTGTGTATTTTTGCGTTAGCTCGGTGTTCGAACACGTCCCAAACTTCACTAAACAGAATCCTCCCGTTTCGCGATCATTACCCGCATCATCCCAGAAATTGAATTGCTATAGTGGCTGCGGTAAGTTAGTGCGCTATTGGTCGTAGTTATAATCCCTACGCAACAGTATTGAAAGTCCACTAGACTAACTACAAAGGTAAGTCTTGTGTAGGTATGGCCAGTTGTGTGAAAGTATTCTGTGTTTACAGCTACTACTTTAAAATATCACAAAGAAAGCCTTTAAATAGTGTGACTTGTATTTTTGTTGCTTTTTTTTTTTTTTCAATTCAAACAGTTACGGGGAATGGTTACTATTGCATTGAATCCCCTTTAATGGCATATATGTAATTTAAAAACCAGCCTTTTTTTTCAGCAAGAGAGCTTTGACCTTATTAACCCCTGAGGAACACTTTGACAAGAAGAGATTTGAATTTAATTATAGCATACTTGTGTGATCATAAGAAAATACGTTATTAAAGACAAACACAACAACTACAACAGATGTGTATAGGTAACTAATATTCTGTATTATAGTTGTTTGCTGGAAAACTTGTAGGAATAGCTAATAATTTGTGTTTCTACCTTATAAGTTGTTGCACAAATTCTCCTGTAAACTGGAGTTGGAGTAGTAATCTTCTGCATATTATAAATATTACAAATGTCATCACGCCTACGATATTTATGTTTACGAGAAGATATTGTGAAAATTATCAAACATAAAATTCCAATTAATATATTTACAGTGTAGTAGACAAATTGGCAATTAAGGTGTGAAGAGATTTTTACACGGAAGTGTGAGAAGAAATAATATGAAATAACCACTGAGAATAGAAGAAATACTGACTTAATAAAGTATATATATATATATGATGAAATGAAGAAAAGGAAGACTGAGAAATACTACAAGTGGAGCAAGATTATCTAATTTTTTTACTGTCCCTGAGGTAATATCATGTTTATCACCATGTCCTATGATATAAAACGCTAACATAATATTTATATTGAAGTCAAGTAGAAATACCGGACCTAGTGTTGCCAACACTAACAATATATTTAACAACACTTTAACATCTTCAACTTGCTCTGTTGTAAATGGTCCTCCATATCACATCTTCCCATAATCTATTCTAGAGGGAATTTCTTCATCACAGTAGGTAAATGAACTTCTCTTTATTGGCTTCTTGTGCTTTACAGTAAACTTAATCACACAGTGCAGGAGTTTGTAAGGATTTATTTTTAATCTTTCATCATGAAACAAATCCTTTAATTTGTCTATAATAAATAGAATCCCAATCAAAAATATTGATGGGAAACTCATAAATATTTCTAGTGTCATAACAGTGGAGGTATGGGCCAGGATATTATGGAGTGAAAACACCAATGAAGAGCTGCAAACAATGTTGGTGAGCAAGTAAGTCACTGCATGTGACCAGACGTACATATGAATAAAACAGACAGATTTCTCTGTAGGCATGTCTCGAAGCTGATCTGTTCCAAACTGAATAATATTGGCTTGAAAGAATACACGACCTAAGAAAGCTCCAAATAACAACGTGACTAGGCCAAATCTAAAAATGTCTATTTCTGTTGCATTTAGAACAATCAACATTACCAAGACTCCAAGTGTACAAGCCACTATTAAATAAGTACTGAACTTCAACAATCGCAATCTCCCATATACTACATCCGCTATAAGTCCAGCAAGGGGAAAGATGATTGAAAACCCTGCTTCCAATGTAATCATCCGTAGAACATTCTTGCCATGTGAATGCCTCATTACTTCTGAAGGTTTTAAATATATGAAATAAATAATATTGTTTCCAAACTGCCACAATAATATTATAATGATAGCTTTGAATGTGTTTAGGTTTCTAAGTTTATTTTTCAACTTTCTACTCAACATTTCTGTACAGTTTGCCATATTATCTATCTCAGTTGGTACCTTCAATATATCACTTGTAACCGCACAGTGTGATATAGCCTATATATATACCCAAGAATATGTATTTGTAATAGCACTTTAATAACAATAGCTATTGGGAGACGTAATTTTATACCAAAATATCTATACTGCAAGAAGATCCAAGTAAATATGATGAGGAAAAAATATCATTACTTTGCAATCCTGAAAGTTGTAAAGAATATGACAAGTGTACAACGCAATGTGTTCAAAGTTCTTCTGAACTGGAGTTGTATAAATATGTATAACTGCCACTAAACAAATTTAACAATTGACATATACTCACTCATTGATCACAATAGTCGCTGCTCATTCTAGTATTAAAGAAAAGCCATCGAAAGCCAAACATATTCGTATCTGTGTCATGTGTGTAGACTATTCCATCATTTACACTGAACCACCCACCATGGCTTCCTCACTTTTCCTTAGTAATTACCAAGCTTATCGAAGACCAATCCCAAATGGCAAAGGCAGTAAGACAGAAAGAGATAGTGATTAAAAAAAAAAACAATTAGGTGGCCATTGATCAGCATTATTTCATATTCAAATGGCTCAAAGTACTCCAACTGCTCAAAGAACATTTCTTCTATAAACACGAAAAAATGTCTTAGAAAGACAGCCGCATGCTTCCTTTCTATATTCATTCAGTGAAAGACTTTTAAAGACACAACAGTCAAAAGAGAAGTTCCTTGAAAGCTAAATTTGAATAACAGGAAATGTGAAGGAAATATCTATTCATAGCAAAGCAAAGAATCTAAACTATCTTTTTCAAACACCACAGTAGCAATCTGAACAAACTCTTGCAACATAAATGACAGTAACTGCATAACATGGTGTAAACATGACTCATTCCCACATAGGGTGCATTGATGCATATTCCATCGCTAATAAAATCACTCATTTCCCATCACGGCTACTGTCAGCAGTAATGTCGTATTATTTCTTTAGCAACATAGCATATGGTAATCACCCTAAGTTAAATTGCCAATTTGTATATTTCACAGTTAATTTATTAATTGGAGTTATATGTGTCACTAATTACTCTTACAACTATCCACTTCCAATGACAATAAATATAAGCAATGCAGTCCACAGGACAGCTGCATGCTAACTCATGCTTATATCCTTCTTTGTAATGTATTGTTCTGATCATTTAAAAGAATTTCAGAGTTTTGACCTAACTATATTTACATCCCACATTGCATTTGGCTCTGAAATCAAGCAAGAAACATTCTTTAGGTCCACATACCCCATTCTAAATGTAGCAGTTTGTGTAAATGGACCTATTCTAGTTGACAATGCGTAATGTTAATATAATTCTCAAAAGTAGCTAATCGGACAAAACAATTTACAAAAACATTAATTGTTTTTCTTATAATTACTATAAACTCCAGTTATAACTTCTCCAACCAACACAACGCAATTGTTTCCATCAACACACACCAACCACAGTTCACCTAACCCCACATCATCTGTTCCAGAAGGGTATCAAAATAACCATTCAAATGATTCAAGATATTATTATTATACCAATGGCCCTAACTCCTCATATGTTAGTATGAGAGCTAATGTGAGCTTCCCAAATAGAGTGCGAGGTGAGTAAATGATACCATTATGAAGCAATCGTTTTAACTACTGCCACCTGTTATTGTTCTTTATATAGGCTATTAAGCGGCCATTGGAGTTGCAGGAATCACCGTCATCATCTTTTTAATAGCAATCATCATTTTATGTGTAATTTTATTCAAGAGATATCAAAGATACAGAAGTATGTTTAGATCCACAGATCCATATAATAATGCTTCATTTGGTGACTCACTGTCTGGTAAGGTATTGTCGTCTATTAAAACCCCAACTAGCTACTCTCAAAATATTAGCATTATCTACTTTCTTTTATCCAAATGAACATAATTGTTTACGTACACACTAATGTTGAAAATTTTTGTTTCCTCACATGTTTATTTAGGGAAAAAAGAAGAATTTCTTACAGTGAAAGTTAATGAAGCTTATGAGATGACTCGGCCAATTGTGTAAAATATGCATCAATTAGCTACACAGCTATATTTGAACATTTTGAATTGTTTTGAAATATATTTGGCATAACCCTTACATTTTTCAATATTGTAAATCATGTTCACTTTATTAGAAGATGCTTACATCTGCCAACTAGTCTAATTATTTTAACACTCAAAGTACAGAAGGCTTCGGCTTCAGTTCACTCACTTTGACTAAATTGTTGACGTAAATTTAGCTGAAAAATGTGCTAATCGCTGTGAATGTGAGACAAAATGTTGTATAAAAATAAGATAATGATTAAATAATCAAAGGCAATAGTTGTTAGAGTATTAATTCTTTAAAACTTTCTTATAAATGAACATCATTTAGTCCTGCATTTGTAATAGCAATTCAAGCTATAATGCAGCTTAGTGGAGGGCTGATATGGAAATTTTGCAGTATTGCTTCAGCTCGTAGAATTTATATATAAAAGGAGGCAGTATAATATCCCTATAGCTAATTAACTTATTCACTAGCCATACATCTTCATAATGAATATATAGTTACACTGAAATGTTAGCTACAAAACTGAATGTAAAAACAATACCGGACTACTGGCTATTAACAATAGATAGTGAAATAAACAGGAGGAGGAAAAGTGAAGGAAATTTATTACTAAGGTTAATAACAGTAATGAACATAAATATCAACACAGAGAAAATTCTAAATTTTTGAAAGTAAAACTCTTAACTAGTAATACTTACAAAGTCATAAACATTATAGTGAAAGTAACACGGCAAAAAAATAAGTTGAAAACATTTCAATTATTGCATTACAAAAGGTACTAGTGACATTCTGTTGTTAAAAGTTAGTTGAAGTAGTAATCTTCAGCATATTGATAAATATTACAAATGTCATCACGCTTACGATATTTATATCGACGAGAAGCTATTGTGAAAATAGTGAGACATATAACTCCAATTAATAAATTAACTGTGAAATATACAAATTGGCAATTTAACTTAGGGGGATTACCATATGCTATGTTGCTAAAGAAATAATACGACATTACTGCTGACAGTAGCCGGAACAACGATATTATGCAATAGAACATTCCAAACAAAATTCCCTTCATGTGTTGGGGACTCTGACAAGATATAAACTCCAGGACTGATATATTTATGAGCATAAGGTACAACCCATACAATATGTGTACAACAATTGGCATGACATACACTGGCACATAAACCAATTCTTTGTTAACGTCAAGACTATAATTAGATCCAAAGCAATCCGTATCTTCTTGAAAGCTAGTCTTGTAAGCAATTATATCTATTAGAAAGCAAGTAGAATAAAGAATAATTAACACAAATATGCTTAGTCCGATTCTCTTAAACATTCCTGGAAGATATCTGGAAAAGTAGGGTGTGATGAAAAACTTAAAAAATGGAATGCCAAAGATTATGATTAAGGGTGTTATGGAACTAATTATAGTGACTGAAACTGTAGATATGTCATGATGATCTTCGTGCCTTCTGAAATAGTACTCACATAATGTCTCTAAATTTAGGTCCAATAGAAACACTAGCCCCAATAATAATAATACCAAAACAATTCTGAACGATACTTTAACATCTTCAACTTGCTCTGTTGTAAAAGGTCCTCCATATCTTGTCTTTCCGTGGTCAATCCTGGATATGGGTTCATCCTCACAATAGGTAAAGGCACTCCTTCTTTCGAACTTCTCGTGCATAGCAGCATATTTAATTACATCATAGACCAACTTGTAAGGATTATGTCTTAACTTTTCATCGAGAAATAAACATTGGTATTTATCAACTATAAACAAGATTACGATCAAGAGTATTACTGAGACACTACACAATACTTGTAGAATAGCAACAGTTGATGTATCAGATGTATTATACATAATAACTACACCGGAAGTTCATAAAATAGTTACAGGTAAATTAATCATAGCATAAAGCCAATAGTTTATGTGAAATAGTCAACTGATTTTTGTGTTGGCAAATTTATTAACTGGTCCATTCCAAACTGAATAATATTGGCATGAAATAAAATACGCCCAAAGTAAGCACCACAACTCATTATTCTAGCACATATTAATGCCGTTGGATGAAGTTTCATTATGGGTATGATTATTAACATAAACAAGTTTCCTGTATTGAATCCCACTAGTGCAAATGAACTGTACTTAAGTATTTTAAATCTCCCATAAACTGCATCTGCAAGAAATCCAGCAACGGGATACACAACAGAAGCAGCTGCTTCTAATGAAATTATCAATATATAGCTGCTTCCATAAAAATAACTCAATATAGCAACAGGTTTCTGGTACATGACATAAAGAAGGTCAATCACAACTAGCCAAAACAGTAAAACAAAAATTGCCTTCGCTGAATTAGTATTTCTGAAAGAAATTAAGTTTATCATATTTATGTGAACAAGACAATGCAGAGCGACTAACTCATTTTCCATACTGTGGATATATTATATATATATTTATACTGAAAGTAGGTAAGTGTTATTACATGTCACAAATACAAAATAAATTTGGGAAATGAGTATATTTTGGCAATCCAATCAGTGTGACTTCCTCCAAACTGACACTTAGCCAATTCGGTTCGTGAGTATATCTTAAATTATGAATAATTGATGGACCAATTGTCTACTTGTTGTTATAATGGTTCTGCTCTGTACAAGCATCATACTTATTGGCTAGCGATAGTATGAAGTATCTGATCTCACTTGTTGTACAAATGGGTATGAGTACTAAGGCTGTGGTTAATGATATTGATAATTATATTTGCGTTGGGGGAGAAAAATGCATGGAGAAGGGGGCCTTAGGCATGAGTTTAGTTCAATATGTTGGACTTTGTAATTGTGAAAGTAATTTCATTTTTATAAAACCAACTAAAGATATCTGCAGAGTATACTTGAGCAGATAATATCTATGGTGCGAGCTTTTTTAAAGGTTAGTTTAGTCTAAAACTTGTTAAATTATTCTATTCTGGCCAACTCAATGGAAATTACAATGACTAAAGTCAATATCTTTCAGAATTTCAAATATTTCATCTAAAATTTCACAAAGTATAATCATTCTAAATCAGTGGTACATATTCTCAGACTTCAAAAATTTTAATGGATACTTTGTTTTAACGATTATTATTTTCTCATCATTATTATAGTACTTTTTGTTGTTGTTGTTGTAATTCCGTAAATGATGAACCTGCAGTATAAACAGAGTCAGAGTCACCTTACCCAACCTACTAATTGAGGGGCATATCTAAGTGTGTAACAGGCATATGGAGCATCTAGAGATGTTACTCTGCATGTATAAATACTCTAAACATTTATCTTCATTATTGGTAATTTTTTATTAATGTAAAATGTATTTTTATTATTTAAGATTTCTCTACTCGACCCCAGACTAACTACGAACACCAGCTACATAATGTCTGTAATTAGAACCAACAAATTGTTTACCACACCTCTGTCTAATGAACAAGACAATACATGTACTTCATACCTAGAGCGTATAGCTACTACAGGATATAAAACAGGATACACAATCATCACATGGGGCAAGAGACCTTTATTGTTTCCACACTTTTTACAGCTTTGCTTGCTCCCATACTTTTTGGAGTAAACGTAAATCCCTAATTTTTACTTTTTTAGTGTTATTTTATTCCTAATTCCATCATACTCGTGTTAATGAAGCTATCTGTAGCGCCCAGTGCAGTAACTGACAGTTGTCCCACCCACTTCTATTTCTTGGTCATATAAGCATTTCAACTCATCTCTATCTGTACATGAGATTCACTTTAAGAATTTATGATGAGTGGACAAAATATGAAGTGACCAAACACATTAATGGAAAGGATCACTTATTCATTCAATTTTTTTTTTCATTTTTTCAAACCCAATAATCACAGAGTGCCATGGTAATAGTTGTTATGATACTATGCATGTCTGCTGAGTCTCTGCATGTGGTGAAGGTTGTGAACCCAAAGGTGTTTAAGTAATTGTTGAGTAATACCACTCTATGGTATGTGAATTCAATTTGCAAGACTGGAGGAGAAAGTGTTTCTGAAGATGGTGATCACACATTTTTAATATTTTCTGCACGATAGTTTCATTTTCCTGTTTGCAATTCCCAAGCATCACTAATGCAGACAGCACCATCTTCACTAATGCACACAGCACCATCTTTACTAATACAGACAGCACCATCTTCACTAATGCACACAGCACCATCTTCACTAATGCAGACAGCACCACCTTCACTAATGCAGACAGCACCATCTTCACTAATGCACACAGCACCATCTTTACTAATACAGACAGCGCCATCTTCACTAATGCACACAGCACCATCTTCACTAATGCAGACAGCACCACCTTCACTAATGCAGACAGCACCATCTTCACTAATGCACACAGCACCATCTTCACTAATGTAGACAGCACCATCTTCACTAATGCACACAGCACCATCTTCACTAATGTAGACAGCACCATCTTTACTAATGCAGACAGCGCCATCTTCACTAATGCAGACAGCACCATCTTCACTAATGCAGAGAGCACCATCTTCACTAATACAAACAGCGCCATCTTCACTAATGCAAACAGCACCATCTTCGCTAATGTAGACAGCACCACCTTCACTAATGCAGACAGCACCATCTTCACTAATGCAGAGTAAAAAGAAAAGGCTGAGAAAGAAATTGTGAACTTCTGTTTTAGTTTATTAATAATCTTGTGTGCTTATTAATTTCTATACTTTTTTGTATCGTTTATTGTATTTAATATGCCAATAATTTAGTATCAGGGAATACTAGATTTCATTGGCCACCAATATTTAACATATTTTAAATGTTGCAGATTTTCATTGCTACAAAAAACAGGGCAGTTCTATTTCCAGATAGAGCATGAGCAGGACTAACTGTGGTCTAGTCTACATAGGAATGTGAGGCATGTAGTGAACATCAGCTAGCTTCCTAGGTGTCTGGCTCTTGTATTCAAATATTATCTGAATCTTCTGTTACATCGTCTGGTTTTTATTTTACTTTGTGAGGTGCTCAATGTAGTCTGCATTACTTTGGTCATCAGACGAGGTTAATAACAGTAATGAACATAAATATCAACACAGAGAAAATTCTAAATGTTTGAAAGTAAAACTCTTAACTAGTAATAATTACAAAGTCATAAACATTATAGTGAAAGTAACACCGCAAAAAAAATAAGTTGAAAACATTTAAATTATTGCATTACAAAAGCTACTAGTGGCATTCTGTTGTTAAAAGTTAGTTGAAGTAGTAATCTTCAGCATATTGATAAATATTACAAAATGTCATCACGCTTACGATATTTATATCGACGAGAAGTTATTGTGAAAATAGTTAGACATAAAACTCCAATTAATAAATTAATGGTGAAATACAAAAATTGGCAATTTAACTCTGGGGGATTACGATATCCTAAGTTGCAAAAAGAAGTAATACAACATCATCGCTGACAGTAGCCGGAACAATGATATTATGCAATAGAACATTCCAAACAAAATTCCCTTCATGTGTTGGGGACTCTGACAAGATACAAACTCTAGGACTGATATATTTATGAGCATAAGGTACAACCCATACAATATGTGTACAACAATTGGCATGACATACGCTGGTACATAAACCAATTCTTTGTTGACGTCAAGACTATAATTAGATCCAAAGCAATCCGTATCTTCTTGAAAGCTAGTCTTGTAAGCAATTATATCTATTAGAAAGCAAGTCGAATAAAGAATAACTAGTGATGTGCTTGAGCACAAATGGCGAGCGAGCCTAAAGACTATACTATTATGATTTTGACTTCTAACACTGAAGCTACTGAAAATAAGGTCCAGTTTTTAAATTTAGTATACAGGGTAAAGGGATTTCAGTGCCATAGTAACAACTCTCTGCAACTGCTTGGAATGGGAAAAAACAGAAACAAAACAATACACGTTATTTAAAAGTTTTCTTTGTGATATTCTTTAGCTAAGTAGTGGTTGAAACACACAATGCTTTGACACAACTGGACATGCACCTACACAGACTTACCTTCGCAGTAGTCTAGTGGACAATGTATTTTCAAGTAAATACTGTTGCGCACGGCTTATAACCATGACAAAGAGCGCATTGACTTACCACCGCCCCTAACTCGAATACAAATGGAAGTCCCTAAGTTTTCAAGTTTTAACTGCACCCGCAAAAGAATTCATAACGGTAAAACAATTCAATTTCTAGTGTGATACGGGTACTGATCGATAAACCAGAGGATTCTGTTTAGTGCAATTTGGGACGGGGTCGAACATGTAACTAACACAAAAACGCGAGGGTCAAAATACAAAATGACATACATACGTCCATACATATATACAAATAAACTAGTGGTGTGCTTGAGCACAAATGGCGAGCGAGCCTGATGTTAGGTAACATAAAACTTAGTATTGTTACTATGTTTTAGCTTAGTTCATGCAAACACTATAATAGCAGTTATGACCTTTTATTTCAGCAAACAAATACAAAATCACTCTCTTACCTGATTAATGGTAACTTTTGTAGTATCAAACATCAACCATTCTGATAATCTCAATCACCAGTAACTCTTGAACAAGCTCTCAGCTACGATAAAAAAATAAACCGGTGTTATTATTTGTAATTTTAGCCAACAAATATGGAATTACTACTTACATCATTCTTGAGTATTGATAACTTCTGATTGAAGTTACTTTGACCATCTGAATTACCTTGAATTTTTGACAACAAGCTCTCACCTACAAAAACAAAAACAATCAATTTTAGCACACAAATACAAAATTATTTTCTTACCTCATTTTCTTGAGCAGTGGCAACTTTTGTAGTACCAAATTTGAGCCAATCTGACTATTTGAATTTACCAGTCACTGTTGACAAGCTCTTAGCTACAAAAAAGAAAGGCCAGAGTTAATTTTGCATATTTAGCTAACAAATATGGAATTGCGTACTTATCTCAGCTTCCCTCAGAAGTAGTAGCTTCCTTAGCATTAATACTACGGCATTCTGACTATCAACGGCTCTTGACAACCAACAACCGGCACTCCGTATCCCCCCATAAAACGGCGAAGTTTTGAAATTAAGTCTGGAAAAGGGTCTTCAATGCCATAGTAACCGGTCGAATCAACTTTTTGTTTCTTGAAAAGCAAGCATTTTCGAAGGAATTTTCTCACAATTTAGAGCTTAAGTATAAAGTAAGGCTTGCTTAATCCTGTAGTTTCAGAATAAACTGGGGTCAAGCCTAAAAAGCCGTGTTTTTTGGAGAAAAGAGTTCCCCGCGCGCGCGTTTAAAGGGCATACGTACCATCCCACATACATATATACATATAACATATACCCGATTTTGCATTATCCACCCCTAATACTGTCTCGCTCGCCAATAAACATCCCCGATTTTAGATTGTGTTAACCCTGTAAGTGTCTCGCTCGCTACGCTCGCTCGCCAATTAACACAAATATGCTTAGTCTGATTCTCTTAAACATTCCTGGAAGATATCTGGAAAAGTAGGGTGTGATGAAAAACTTAAAAAATGGAATGCCAAAGATTATGATGAAGGGTGTTATGGAACTAATTATAGTGACTGAAACTGTAGATATGTCATGATGATCTTCGTGCCTTCTTAAATAGTACTCACATAATGTCTCTAAATTTAGGTCCAATAGAAACACTAGCCCCAACGATAATAATACCAAAACAATTCTGAATGATACTTTAACATCTTCAACTTGCTCTGTTGTAAAAGGTCCTCCATATCTTGTCTTTCCGTGGTCAATCCTGGATATGGGTTCATCCTCACAATAGGTAAAGGCACTCCTTCTTTTGAACTTCTTGTGCATAGCAGCATATTTAATTACATCATAGACCAACTTGTAAGGATTATGTCTTAACTTTTCATCGAGAAATAAACATTGGTATTTATCAACTATAAACAAGATTACCATCAAGAGTATTACTGAGACACTACACAATACTTGTAGAATAACAACAGTTGATGTATCAGATGGATTATACATAATAAATACACCGGAAGTTCGTAAAATAGTTACAGGTAAATTAATCATAGCATGAAGCCAATAGTTTATGTGAATATAGTCCACTGATTTTTGTGTTGGCAAGTTTATTAACTGGTCCATTCCAAACTGAATAATATTGGCATGAAATAAAATACGCCCAAAGTAAGCACCAAAACTCATTATGTCAGCACATATTAATGTCGTTGGATGAAGTTTCATTATGGGTATGATTATTAACATAAACAAGTTTCCTGTATTGAATCCCACTAGTGCAAATGAACTGTACTTCAGTATTGTAAATCTCCCATAAACTGCATCTGCAAGAAATCCAGCAATAGGATACACAACAGATGCAGCTGCTTCTAAAGTAATTATTAAAATAATGTTCCTTCCATAAGAATAACTCAATATAGCGGCAGGTTTCAAGTATAAGATATAGAGAAGGTCGCTCACAACTTGCCAAAACAGTAAAACAAAAATTGCCTTTACTGAATTAGTATTTCAAATACAAAATGACTGACTGAAAATGATGGCCTGCACCTGCCCGATATATCCTAACAGGTTCAGAGGCCCAAATGGAAGCACTTATTCATTAGATTTTTTTTATTTTTCAAACCCAATAATCACAGAAGGCCATGGTTATAGTAATTATGATACTATGCATGTCTGCTGAGTCTCTGCATGGTACGAAGGTAGTGAACCCAGAATGTGTATAAGTATATGTTAAGTACTTCCACTCTGTGGTATGTGAATTCAATTTGCCATGCTAGAAAAGAAAGTAAAGTTTGTGAAGATGATGAGCACACATTTTCAATATTTTCTGCATGATAGTTTCATTCTCCTCTTTGAATTCCCAAGCTTCACTAATGCAGACAGCACCATCTTTACTAATGCAGACAGCACCATCTTCACTAATACAGACAGCTCATATCTTCACTAATGCAGACAGCACCATCTTCACTAATACAGACAGCTCATATCTTCACTAATGCAGACAGCACCATCTTCACTAATGCAGACAGCACCATCTTCACTAATGCAGACAGCACCATCTTCACTAATGCAGACAGCGCCAGGCTTCCTGCCTGAAATGCTGATGGGGCATAATTACAGTTTTTTGTTCTAATTATATCCCTACTACCATTTCTAGCCAATGGCTGTAGAGATGATATGCCCAACCTCCTCTTCGTCTGGCAAATGAGTTCGGCAAGATTAACTATACCTTGTGTGCAATTACATCTCATTGTTTTTATATATCACTTCATCATGTTTGCTAAAGTATGATATTATTTTAGAAAACATTATGTTATAAGATTTCATTCAAGTACCTGAGGTGGGAAAAACAAGTGTTTGTAAAGATAGTTATAATTCTTTCTTTTCCTATGAATGGATTTTCCGTCACATTTCATATTCAAGTGTTATTCAAAATTACTTTCAAGTAACTCCTCCATATTGTAGTAAATTTGGATGTTGTGCATTTAAATGTCTTTCACCAAAAGAAAAGTAACAATACAGCATACAAAAACTGTTACTTAAGAAACATGTTTTTGCTATTGATTGTTTCCAAAATTTCCTTTGAGCAACTTGAGCAATGAAGACAACAGGCCTGTATTGGGATTCCTACCTTGTGTATCTTCAGAAGACCATAACGAAGAGGTGATTGACATCAATGGGTCAACCCTATAGTAGGGATTGTACCTTTGAGAGAGGAAAAACACGTTAATATGCTTGTCTAACTCAGTAGTTACATTGTAAACATGTCTATTAACTCTAAAATCATTACACTTGTAGCTCTCTCAGCAACTTACACAATTTTGAAGTAATTCTGTCTAGTAATTATAAGCTATATATAATATAGTGGCTATGAGAACAGATTTCCCAATATCTATTGTTATTGAGTCACTATCACAAATACTTACTCCTGGCATGTATATAAGATGAAATACCTATAAAGAAATAACATCTCACTAGTAACAGTAACCAACTGGGATAGACATTATGAAAAACTGTAAAGAATTAATAGGCAGATATTTGAGTAGCAAATTTAGAAACCTGAACAAAGTTATCTATATAATATTATTGTGGCAGTTTGGAAACAACGTGATTTATTTCTTATATTTGAAGCCTTCAGAAGTACTGAGGCATTCGTATGGCACATCAGTTCTATGGATGCTTACATTGGAAGCAATGCTCTCAATTCTGTCACCTCTGGCTGGACTAGTAGCAGATATAGTGTATGGGAGATTGAGAGTTCTGAAGTTCAGTACATATTTAATATTGGCTTGTACTATTGGAGTCTTGCTAATGTCAACTCTTCTAACTGCAACGCAAATCCTCATTCTTAGGTATGGTTTAAGCACATTACTATTTGGTGCATATTTAGGCCGTGTATTTTTCAAAGCGAGTATTGTTCAGTTTGGAACAGACCAGCTTCGAGACATGCCTACAGAGAAATCTGTCCATTTTATTCATATGTATGTCTGGTTGCATGCGGTAACTTACCTGACTACTAGTACTGTACGAATTAATTCACATGCATATTCTTTGCATAACTTAATAACCCATACATATACAATTGTTTTATACTTGAAGTATTTTTGAGTTTCTCATCAATATTTTCAATTGGAATGCTATTTATTATTGACAAATCAAAGGATTTGTTCTATGATGAAAAATTGAAAATTAATCCCTACAAATTATTATACTGTGTGATCAAGTTTGCTGTGAAGCACAAGAAACCAATAAAAAGAAGTGCATTTACCTACTGCGATAAAGAAATTCCCTCTAGAATAGACTATGGGAAGCAGAGATATGGAGGTCCATTTACAACAGAGCAAGTTGAAGATGTTAAAGTGTTACTAAGAATAGTATTGGTATTGGTAACTCTAGGTCCAGTATTTTTACTTGATTCCAATATAAATATTATGTTGGAGTTCTATATTAGAGGACATAGAAATAAACACGATATTTCCATAAAGACGGAACACAATTTAAGTATTTTTATGCCTCTGGTAGTAGTCCTCAGTCTTCCTTTCATTCATTTTATAGTCAAGCCAATATTTAACAGAGTCACTATAGGAATGTTCAAGAGAATGGGGCTCAGCATAATTGTAACAATAGGTATATTTATTATTTGGTCCATAGTCAATATAATAGGATATGCTCCTTTATTCTCAAATAGTGATTACTGCTTTAAATTGAACTATAGTTTGGTTTTGGATAAACATTTGGTTCATATACCAGTAGTTGTTACTCCAATTATAGTGCAGATTCTGTATGGTCTCTATACTATACTCATAAAGATATCAGTGCTGGAATTCATATCTTGTCAGACTCCTCAACACATGAAGGGAATTGTGTTTGGAATATGGTATTTCATTCAATCAGTATTTCTTCTGCTGTCTGCAATCATTTCATATATTTTCTATGCACACTTCAATGTATTATTAGACTCTCCACAACTGAATTGCGCATTTATATACTACATGGTTAATATAATTATTGGAGTTGGTTGTTTGATAATTTTCACCGTAGCTTCTAGAAGATATAAATATCGTAAACGTGACGACATATGCAATGTATACCAATATGCAGAAAATTATTACTCTGACTACAGTTAATAGCTATTATATCTAAAAATTGGTGTGGCTCTATATAAGAAAATATAATGTACAAGCAATCCAACTAATAGTATATAATATAACAGTCATTGTAAACTGTTTATCGATGTTTTTTGGTTTGTTGGTTCGTTTTATACTTACTGTGTCATTTTGTTGTTTTTATTGTTATTCTATTCAAATGTTGTGTTAAAATTCATACAATATTAAAATTCATACAATATATTATTTTGTTTCGAGTAATTTACAAAAGCATGCAATGTAGCTACACTTACATCCTATGAAATAGATGAGACATAAAGATGAGTAAGTGAGGAGCCAGTAGGTATAGAGAGAGTAAATTAATGGAAGCTTATCTGGAATGGGTAAGGAAAATAACAGTAATTCCTCAGTGGCAGAGTGTTTGTGCATTAAGCAAAAAGGTTGTGGGTTCAATTCCTGGTGGCAACCAAATATTTTAATTTTGTATTGTTTAAAAAAAACTGTGAAAGACAAAGAGATAGAGTATATTAGTGAGTAAAAAGAAAAGGCTGAGAAAGAAATTGTGAACTTCTGTTTTAGTTTATTAATAATCTTGTGTGCTTATTTTATTTCTATACTTTTTTGATCGTTTATTGTATTTAATATGCCAATAATTTAGTATCAGGGAATACTAGATTTCATTGGCCACCAATATTTAACATATTTTTAATGTTGCAGATTTTCATTGCTACAAAAAACAGGGCAGTTCTATTTCCAGATAGAGCATAAGCAGGACTAACTGTGGTCTAGTCTACATAGGAATGTGAGGCTTGCAGTGAACATCAGCTAGCTTCCTAGGTGTCTGGCTCTTGTATTCAAGTATTATCTGAATCTTCTGTTACATCGTCTGATTTTTATTATACTTTGTGAGGTGCTCAATGTGGTCTGCATTACTTTGGTCATCAGACGACAAACTTGTAAGGACTGGAGATTAACATCACCACTGGTACTATGGGAACCATAGCCAAGAATAATTTAGACATAGGTAAACTTTAAAAGCAGGAAGACTGAAGGTACATTGTTGATTAAAAATATAATTGTATAAATTTTTAACCAATCATGGGAATAAAATTTAGCATTTTTGCAAAAGAAAATGATTTTTAATATTTATACAATATAAAAGCAGCAACATGTAGAAATACATTAGAGTACAAAATATATTATTAAATTAAAAGTTTGTGTATAAATTTATTGTGTATAAATTTATTGTCCTTTCTACTTTAGAGCCACATCAACTCTCAATGACATTGTTGTAAATTATTACTAAAGTGTTAGCTACAAAACTGAATGAAAAAACAATACTGAACTACTGGCTATTAACAATAGATAGTGAAATAAACAGGAGGAGGAAAAGTGAAGGAAATGTATTACTAAGGTAAATAACAGTAATGAACATAAGTATCAACACAGAGAAAAGTCTAAATGTTTGAAAGTAAAACTCTTAACTAGTAATACTTACAAAGTCATAAACATTATAGTGAAAGTAACACATCAAAAAAATAAGTTGAAAACATTTCAATTATTGCATTACAAAAGGTTCTAGTGACATTCTGTTGTTTAAAGTTAGTTGAAGTAGTAATCTTCAGCATATTGATAAATATTACAAATGTCATCACGCTTACGATATTTATATCGACGAGAAGCTATTGTGAAAATAGTGAGACATAAAACTCCAATTAATAAATTAACTGTGAAATATACAAATTGGCAATTTAACTTTGGGGGATTACGAAATGCTAAGTTGCTAAAGAAGTAATATGACATCACCGCTGACAGTAGCCGGAACAATGATATTATGCAATAGAACATTCCAAACAAAATTCCCTTCATGTGTTGGGGACTCTGACAAGATATAAACTCCAGGACTGATATATTTATGAGCATAAGGTACAACCCATACAATATGTGTACAACAATTGGCATGACATACACTGGTACATAAACCAATTCTATGTTGACGTCAAGACTATAATTAGATCCAAAGCAATCCGTATCTTCTTGAAAGCTAGTCTTGTAAGCAATTATATCTATTAGAAAGCAAGTAGAATAAAGGATAATTAACACAAATATGCTTAGTCCGATTCTCTTAAACATTCCTGGAAGATATCTGGAAAAGTAGGGTGTAACGAAAAACTTAAAAAATGGAATGCCAAAGATTATGATTAAGGGTGTTATGCAACTAATTATAGTGACTGAAACTGTAGATATGTCATGATGATCTTCATGCCTTCTTAAATAGTACTCACATAATGTCTCTAAATTTAGGTCCAATAGAAACACTAGCCCCAACGATAATAATACCAAAACAATTCTGAATGATACTTTAACATCTTCAACTTGCTCTGTTGTAAAAGGTCCTCCATATCTTGTTTTTCCATGGTCAATCCTGGATATGGGTTCATCCTCACAATAGGTAAAAGCACTCCTTCTTTTGAACTTCTTGTGCATAGCAGCATATTTAATTACATCATAGACCAACTTGTAAGGATTATGTCTTAACTTTTCATCGAGAAATAGACATTTGTATTTATCAACTATAAACAAGATTACGATCAAGAGTATTACTGAGACACTACAAAATACTTGTAGAATAACAACAGTTGATGTATCAGATGTATTATACATAATAAATACATTGGAAGTTCGTAAAATAGTTACAGGTAAATGAATCATAGCATGAAGCCAATAGTTTATGTGAATATAGTCCACCGATTTTTGTGTTGGCAAGTTTATTAACTGGTCCATTCCAAACTGAATAATATTGGCATGAAATAAAATGCGCCCAAAGTAAGCACTAAAACTCATTATACTAGCACATATTAATGCCGTTGGATGAAGTTTTATTATGGGTATGATTATTAACATAAACAAGTTTACTGTATTGAATCCCACCAGTGCAAATGAACTGTACTTCAGTATTTTAAATCTCCCATAAACTGCATCTGCAAGAAATCCAGCAATGGGATACACAACAGAAGCAGCTGCTTCTAATGAAATTATCAATATAGAGCTGCTTCCATAAGAAGAACTCATGATAGCTGAAGGTTTGAAGTATAAAACATAGAGAAGGTCATTCACAACTTGCCACAACAGTAAAATAAAAATAGCCTTTACTGAATTAGCATTTCTGAAAGAAATTAAGTTTGTCATATTCAATGTGAACAAGACAATATTTAAATGGATGATGCATTACATAGAGACTAACTGATTTTCCATGCCGTGTGGATATAATATACTGAAAGTAGGTAAGTGTTATTACATTTCACAAATACACAATAAATTTGGGAAATGAGTATATTTTTGGAAATCCAGTTATCCTTAATAACATATTTGACATTTATCAGTGTGACTTCCTCCAATCCTTCAAACTGACACTTAGCCAATTCGGTTCGTGTCTATATCTTAAATTATGCATAATTAATGGACCAATTGTCTACTTGTTGTTATAATGGTTCTGCTCTGTACAAGCATCATACTTATTGGATAGCTATAGTATGAAGTATCTGATCCCACTTGTTGTACAAGTGGGTATGAGTACTAAGGCTGTGATGGTTAATGATATTGATAACTGTATTTGCGTAGGGGAGAAAAATGCATGGAGATGGGGGCCTTAGGCATGAGTTTAGCTTAATATGTGAGACTTGTAATTGTGAAGGTAATTTCAATTTTATGGAACTAACAAAGGATATCTGCACAGTATACTAGAGCAGATAATATCTATTGTGCGAGCTTTTTTAAAGGTTAGTTTAGTCTAAAGTTTTATTAAAATATTCTATTCTAGCGCACTCAATGGGGATTACAGTGACTAAAGTCAGTATCTAACTATATCCCTACTACTGTTTCTAGCCAATAGCTGTAGAGATGACATGCCCAAACTCCTCCTCATCTGGCACACGAGTTTGGCAAGATTAACTATACCATGTGTGCAATTACATTTCATTGTTTTTTATATATCTCTTCATCATGTTTGCTAAAGTATGACATTATTTTAGAAAACATTATGTTAGAAGATTTCATTCAAGTACCTGAGGTGGGAAATATAAGTGTTTGTAAAGATAGTTAAAATTCTTTCTTTTCCTATGAATGGATTGTCCGTCACATTTCATATTCAAGTGTTACTCAAAATTACTTTCAAGTAACTCCACCATATTGTAGTAAATTTGGATGTTGTGCATTTAAATGTCTTTCACCAAAAGAAAAGACGCATACAAAACTGTTACCTAAGAAACATGTTTTTGCTATTGACTGTTTCCAAAATTTCCTTTGAGCAACTTGAGCAAGGAAACAACAGGTCTGTATTGGGATTCCTACCTTGTGTGTCCTCAGAAGACCATAACAAAGAGGTGATTGACATCAATGGGTCAGGGATTGTAACTTTGAGAGAGGAAAAACACTTTAATGTTTTTGTCTAACTTAGTAGTTACATTGTAAACATGTTCATTAACTCTAAAATCATTACACTTGTAGCTCTCTCAGCAACTTACACAATTTTGAAGTAATTCTGTTCAGTAATTATGAGCTATGAGAACAGATTTTCCAATATCTATTGTTATTGAGTTACTATCACAAATACTTACTCCTGGCATGTACGTATTTAAGATGTAATACCTCACTAATGACAGTAACCAACTGTGAGAGACATTATGGAAAACTGTAAAGAATTAATAGGCAGATATTTGAGTAGCAAATAGAAACCTGAAGAAAGCTATCTTTATTATTGTGGCTGTTTGGAAACAACATTATTTATTTCTTATATTTGAAGCCTTCAGAATTACTGAGGCATTCGTATGGCACATCAGTTCTATGGATGCTTACATTGGAAGCAATGCTCTCAATTCCGTCACCTCTGGCTGGACTAGTAGCAGATATAGTGTATGGGATATTGAGAGTTCTGAAGTTCAGTACATATTTAATATTGGCTTGTACAATTAAGTTAAGGATAGTGATAACTGCTTTAAATTGAACAACAGGTTGGTTTTGGATAACATTTGGTACATATACCAGTAGTTGTTACACCAATTATAATGAACATACTGTATGGTCTCTATTCTCTGCTCATAAAGATGTCAGTGCTGGAATTCATATCTTGTCAGACTCCTCAACACATGAAGGGAATTGTGTATGAAACATGGTATTTCATCATTCAGTCAGTGTTTCTTTTGCTGTCTGCAAACATTTCATATATTTTCTTTGCACACTTCAATGTATTATTAGACTCTCCACTTCTGAAATGCGCATTTATATACTACATGTGGTTAATATAATTATTGGAGTTAGTTGTTTGATAATTTTCACCGTAGCTTAAAAGATATAAATGTCATAAACGTGATGACATATGCAACGTATACCAATATGCAGAAAATTATTACTCTGACTACAATTAATAGCTATTATACCTGAAAAAATTGGTATGGCTCTTTAAGAAAATATAATGTACAAGTAATCCAACTAATAGTTAACAGTCATACTCTATAGTATGTTTGTAAACTGTTTATCAATGTCAAGGTTGTTTGTTTGTTTGTTTGTTTGTTTGTTTTATACTTACTGTGTCATTTTGTTGTTTTTATTGTTATTCTATTCAAATGTTGTGTTAAAATTCATACAATAAGTATTCTTCAAAATTATAATAAAATGATATTATTTTGTTTCGAGTAATTTACCCAAACATGCAATTTAGCTAAAATTACATCCTATGATATAGATTAGGCATACAGATTAGTAAGGCAGGAGGCAGTAGGTATGGAGAGAGTAAATTAATGGAAGCTTTTCTGAAATGGATAAGGAAAATAACAGTAATTCCTCAGTGGCAGAGCGTTTGTGCATTAAGCAAAAAGGTTGTGGGTTCAAATACTGGTGGCAACCAAATATTTTAATTTTGTATTATTTAAAAAAAAAACTGTGAAAGACAAAGAGATAGAGTACATTAGTGAGTAAAAAAAAAAGGCTGAGTAAGAAATTGAGAACTTCTGTTTTAGTTTATTAATATCTTGTGTGCTTATTTATTTCTGTATCGTTTGAAATTCAGTATCAGGGAACTAGGTTTCATTGGCCACCAATATTTAACATATTTGTAATGTTGCAGATTTTCATTGCTACAAAAACAACAGGACAGTTCTATTTCCAGATAGAGCATAAGCAGGACTAACTATAGTCTAGTCTACATAGGAATGTGAGGCATGTAGTGAACATCAGCTAGCTTCCTAGGTGTCTGGCTCTTGTATTCAAGCATTATCTGAATCTTCTGTTACATGGTCTGACTTTTATTATACTTTGTGAGGTGTTAAGTGTGGTCTGCATTACAAAGGTCATCAGACGACAGACTTGTAAGGACTGGACATTACATCACCACTGGTACTGTTGGAACCATACCAAGAATGCTACTGTACTTGAAGACTGATTCGTACCAGTAACCATTGCTTCTTTAATGAGCTATACATCACAGAAAGCTCTTCCTTCCAGAGAGTGAACTAAGCACTTAAGGGTTATGGTGGCTTCCCAAAAGAAGGCAGTAGAGTAGGTAACAAGACAGTTGATACAGAGATATTGTACGTTAAAGTAGGCTTTAAAAGGGTAGGAAAAATAATATAAGATATCGGCTGCTAAGGAATAAGTAGAGTAGATCATAGAGCGAAGTCAATGCCAGCAGGTAAGTGATGAGGAAGGTAGCAGGTAAAGGATGAAGTTGGTGGTATACAAAGTTGTTTGAGGCCTTAGGCGATTATACATTAGTACACAGTACACTAGTTGACATATTTGCTATACATTTTTACACTTTGCTAAGGATTTAGACATAGGTAAACTTTAAAAGCAGGAGGACTGAATTTACATTGTTGATTAAAAAATATAATTGTGTATATTTTTACCAATCATTGGAATAAAATTTAGCATTTTTGCAAGAGAAAAGGATTTTTAATATTTATACAATATAAAAGCAGTAACAGTGATGGACATGTAGAATTACATTAGAGTACAAAATGTATTATTAAAAGAATAGTTTGTGTATAAATTTTTTGTCCTTTCTACTTTAGAGCCACATCAACTCTCAATGACATTGTTGTAAATTGGAGTTGGAGTAGTAATCTTCTGCATATTGATATACGTTACAAATGTCATCACGCCTACGATACTTATATCTACGAGAAGATATTGTGAAAATAATAAAACATAAAATTCCGATTAATATATTGAAAGTGTAGTAGACAATTTGGCAGTTCAGTTGTGGAGAGTCATATAATGCATTGAAGTGCGCAAAGAAGTAATATGAAATGACTACAGAGAGTAGAAGAAATACTGACTTAATAAAGTAATACATTCCAAACACAATTCCCTTCATGTGTTGAGGAGTCTGACAAGATATGAATTCCAGCACTGATATTTTTATGAGCAGAGAATAGAGACCATACAGAATCTGCACTATAATTGGAGTAAAAACTACTGGTATATGAACCAAATGTTTATTAAAAGTCAAACTGTTGTTCAGTTTAAAGCACTTATTATCCTCCTGGAATAATGGAGTGGATCCTACTATATTGATTATGAAGCAAATGACAAAGATGGTTATTATCACAATTATGCTGAGTGCCATTCTTTTAAACATATTTAAAGTACGACGGTTAAAAAATGGTTTCAATACAAAGTGAAAGAAAGGAAGACTGAATATTGTAATGAGAGGGCTAAGAGCATCTAATCTGTTTACTGTTTCTGATACAGTTCCATGTTTCAGTTTATGTCCTCTGATATAAAACTCTAACATAATATTTATATTGAAGTCAAGTAAAAGCACTGGACCTAGTGTTACCAACACTAACAATATATTTAACAACACTTTAACATCTTCAACTTGCTCTGTTGTAAATGGTCCTCCATATCTCTGCTTCCCATAATCTATTCTAGATGGAATTTCTTCATCACAGTAGGTAAATGCACTTCTTTTAATCGGCTTCTTGTGCTTTACAGCAAATTTAATCACACAGTACAACAGTTTGTAAGGATTTATTTTTAATCTTTCATCATGAAACAAATCTCGTAATTTGCCAATAATGAATAAAATTCCAATCAAAAATATTGATGAGAAACTCAAAAATGCTTCAAGTAATATTAAGGTAGATGCATGTAGTTGTATATGATGCCAAGACAGAATATGTGAAGTACTGAGTACTGTATTAGTGAACAAGTAAGTAACACCCTGTGACCAGACATACAAATATGAATAAAATACACAGACTTCTCTGTAGGCATGTCTCGAAGCTGATCAGTTCCAAACTGAATAATATTGGCTTGAAAAAATGCACGACCTAAGTAAGAGCCGAAGAAAAATATAATAGAAACATGTCTAAAAATGAGAATTTCTGTTGCATTTAGAAGAATCAACATTACCAAGACTCCAAACATACAAGCCACTATTAAATAAGTACTGAACTTCAACACTCGCAGTCTCCCATATGATACATCTGCTATAAGTCCAGCAAGAGGAGAGAGGATTGATAACCCTGCTTCCACAGATATCATCCATAGAATTGATGTGCCATACGAATGCCTCATTACTTCTGAAGGTTTCAAATATAAGAAATAAATAATGTTGTTTCCAAACTGCCACAATAATATTATAATGGTAGCTTTGATGGATGTGTTTAAGTTTATAAAGACACATTTCAACTTTCTACTCAATAATCCAAAACAGTCTGCCATACTATCTCTCTTGGTGCTTTCCTTTCAATATGCCACTTACCATTCAGTGTGGTGTTACAGCTTATATAAATCCCAAGAGTTAATGTTTTTGACTATGTTTGATAACAATAAACTATTGGGGAATCTATTTTCATACCAAAATATCTATAGTATAAAAGAAACTCAGTAAACATAATTGTGAGAATAAACAGATTTGCAGTTCTAAAAGTTAACAAGACTGTAATAATTAAGTCAGGAAAAAAACTACTTAACAAGCAAGCACATTATATCTGCATATGTGACATACGAATCTATACAGATCTATATCTGTGTGAAGTATATATATATATATATATATATATATATTCACTGATCTATATCACTCTCTCCTTGGATCACAAAATGACAAATGTTAATCTTAATGGCTAAGAAGATAAGAAATGAAGAGATTACAATTTTTAAAAAAATATGGTGTTGCTTATCAGCCCTATTTAACTTCAAACTGCATAGTCAATGGAAACATACCTTTGATATAGTTATATAGGTATGTATGCTGTTTATATGTATGTATAGTACATTGATTGTTTAATCACACTGACTATGGCATAAATTTTACAAGCTACCTATTAAGGTGAAATTGTGTAATGCAAAGCTGCTCAAAAGACTTTGTTTAAAAGTTATAAGCAAAAAAACACATGTCAATGGGCATCTGCACACTCATTATTTCATTTTTTGTGAAACTTTAAGTGCACAACATTCATCAAATCTTACAAAATAGGGAATTTACTTGAAACTAATTTTGAATAACAGTGAAATAGGAAATATGAAGGAAAATCTATTGACAACCAAGAAAGGAGTCCAAATAATATTTTCAAACACATTGTCTTTATATATCTCAATTCAGTAACCTGAAAAAAGTTTTCCAAAAATTATCAACATAAACTACACAATTCAGTGTAAACACCAAAACATTTCCATTTCAGTTCTTATTTCATACTGCATGTATGACACGTGTAGTTCATTAATCACTTTTAATTTGTTGAGCTATAGTTGGAAATCAAAATTTCAAACTAGTCATCACTTATGTGTAAACATTATGTCTGTTTTATTACACGTGTAGTGTTTTTCAAGTTGTACAATAAAACTCTATGACTTCATTGCATCTGGAAGCTCTTCCTGAGTGCACCATAATGCCACAAACACAAGATAGTACTTCTACAATAATAGAATAAAAGCTACTTAAATCATTATAACAAATTAAATTTCTAGAAAATGTGGTTTTTGGCATGAAGTCCCAAAAGCGCTCTCCATTATATGACATTATAGTCTAGAGTTGCTTTAATTGTTGTATATATTAATTCATTAGCTATTTAGATATAACTATCATAAAGAACACAAACTTTGTATAGTTAATATAATAAACTTCGTATTTAATATCAACAAACTGTGCTTCAATAATACTTTGCCCCAGATAATTATTTAAAGTAGTTGTAGCTCATCTCAAGCCGGCACTATTTACTAAATTGCTAGATAATTTTCTGATAATAAATTAATTATGTGTGCCTATTGTATTTAAGTCCGGAATTTGTTTATAATCAGCTTCATCAAGTTGATGGCAAATGTTCACAAATTCCATCCAATACACAACATGCCTTCAAATCTGTACTAGGCCTTTTGTTTGTGACATTTAACGCAAGATTTTCTGCCATCCATGTGGTTAGAGGCAGCTGAGACAATGAGAAGTTTAGCAAAAGTTGTAAAACTAATGATGCTTTCTTGTACTATGGAAGACATTACATTGAAACACCTGTATAGATATTGTTAAGGCATCTTTGACTAAAGTTTCTTAACTTACACAGTTCAAAGAAACAGCATTGATATACCACTTACAACAGTAAAAAGAATACTGAAACTAGATAGCATAGTTAACTAGAATTGGGCAGAAAAAATTACCTTACTGTCATTTACCATTCATACCTTACCTACTGTAATGTAGCCCTCCTACTGCCACATACCTTATCACTTTCCATATTGACTCCTATCCTATTCCTTGTTTACTACAACTTAACCTATATTCCTTAGGCCCACCAAAATGATAACATATTTCTTAGAACTTAACATTTTAATAGTTACCTAGTAGTATGGTGGTAAAAATATATATCAATTAAACTACGACAAGGGTTTAATTAAAACGCTATATTCAGAATGAAAAAGAATCAATTGTTTCCTCTTCCAGAACAGATTCATGAAGAACTCCTCTGAAGAAAATTGATGCTCTATCTTATGCCAGCGGCATTATCCTGGTAAAAAATGTTATTTCAGTTAATTAAAACAAAATTCCTAAAATGTCAAAAATACATTTTTTGAACTGATACACATCCGAATTAGATTTGATGTGGCCTTGCCTACATGCATCTTCCTACCCAAGTGAGACCTACTATCATATACCTACCCTCTTCCTGTATGCTCACTGCCTCTTACCCTCTTCTAACCTCCCTAACTTGTACCATGTAACCATCAAACAAGAACAAACATAAAAATAATTATAATTATAGAGTCAAAATCAAAACAATCTCTCAATACAGAAGAAACAATCACGGTACATAGTAGATAATGCAGAAAGAATATTGTAACAGTGCAATGGAAATGAACAGTTACATTCTTGCAATAAGAGGAGAGTTTCTACAGCTACGACAATAATAAACACACTAAAGTTGAGTAATAGCCACACAAGTTCTCAATGACATCGTCTTAAATTGCAGTTGGAGTAGTAGTCTTCTGCATATTGATATACATTACAAATGTCATCACGCCTACGATTTTTATATCTACGAGAAGATATTGTGAAAATTATTAAACATAAAATTCCAATTAATATATTGAAAGTGTAGTAGACAACTGGGCAATTAAGGCGTGGAGCGTCAAGTAGTACATTGAAGTGTGAGAAGAAATAATATGAAATGACTACAGAGAGTAGAAGAAATAATGATTGAATGAAGTAATACATTCCAAACACAATTCCCTTCATGTGTTGAGGAGTTTGACAAGATATGAATTCCAACACTGATATCTTCATGAGCATAGTGTAAAACACATGCATAATCGGAACTGTAATTGGAATAATTGCTACTGGTACACGAGTTAAGTTTTGATTAAAAGTCACACTGTGGTTCAATTTAAAACAGTGATCCTTATTCTTCAGTAAAGGAGTGGATCCTATTGTATTAATTATGAAGCAAATGACAAAGATACTTGTTATCACAATTATGCTCAGTCCCATTCTTTTAAACATCCCTAAATTCAATCTGTTAAAGATCGGCTTGATAATGAAATATAGGACAGGAAGACTAAGGATTGTTATTAGTGATGTAGTAAAATCAACACCTTTTACAGTATCTGATAAAAATGTTTCTTTATGTTCATTTTCTCTAATATAAAACTGCAATATAATATTTACGTTGAAGTCAAGTATAAATGCTGGGCCTAGTGATACCAACACTATCAATATGCTCAACAACACTTTAACATCTTCAACTTGTTCTGTTGTAAATGGTCCTCCATACCTCAGCTTCCCATAGTAGGTAAATGCACTTCTTTTTATTGGCTTTTTGTGCTTCACAGTAAACTTAATCACACGAAATAATAATTTGTAGGGATTAACTTTCAATCCTTCATCATGAAACAAATCTGGTACTTTGTCAATAACAAATAGCATTACAATCAAAAATATTGATGAGAAACTCAAAAATATGTCTAGTAAGACAATAGTGGATGTGTGGGTTCGTATGTTGTTCAACTCAAACACATATGAAGTACTGCATACAGCTTTAGTGAGTAAGTAAGTTACTGCATGTGACCAGACATACATTTGAATAAAACGGACAGACTTATCTGTAGGCATGTCTCGAAGCTGATCTGTTCCAAACTGAATAATATTGGCTTGAAAGAATACACGACCTAAGAAAGCTCCAAATAACAATGTGACTACGCCAAATCTAAAAATGTCTATTTCTGTTGCATTTAGAAGAATCAACATTACCAAGACTCCAAGTGTACAAGCCACTATTAAATAAGTACTGAACTTCAACACTCGCAGTCTCCCATATGCTACATCTGCTATAAGTCCAGCAAGAGGAGAGAGGATTGAGAACCCTGCTTCCACTGATATCATCCATAGAACATCCTTGCCATGTGAATGCCTCATTACTTCTGAAGGTTTTAAATATATGAAATAAATAATATTGTTTCCAAACTGCCACAATAATATTATAATGATAGCTTTGAAAGTGTTTAGATTTCTAAGTTTATTTTTCAACTTTCTACTCAACATTTCTGTACAGTTTGCCATATTATCTATCTCAGTTGGTACCTTCAATAATGTCACTTGTAACCGCACAGTGTGATATAGCCTATATATATACCCAAGAATGTGTATTTGAAACAGAACTTAATAACAATAGCTATTGGGAGACGTAATTTTATACCAAAATATCTATACTGCAAGAAGATCCAAGTAAACATGATGAGGAAAAAATATCATTACTTTGCAATCCTGAAAGTGGTTAAGAATATGACAAGTATACAACGCAATGTGTTCAAAGTTCTTCTAAAAAGGAGTTGTATCAATATGTATAAGTTATAGTTATAAACCAAAATTGAGGTTTGCATGCGATTTATAAACTCGGAGACACAGGGCGCAGTTCGAGTGGCGAGGATTTATAAGTTATAGTAGTTATAAACCAAAATTGAGGTTTGTATGTTATAGTTATAAACCAAAATTGAGGTTTGTATGCGATTTATAAACTCCGAGACACGAGGGCGCAGCCCGAGTGGCGAGGATTTATAAATCGAAATACAAACCTAATGATTTTGGTTTATAACTATTTTATAGCCCAAACATAAACAACAAGCAAAGTGTAGCGCTAGCTATCATAGTAATTGTATTAAAGTACCCAAACTCTTCATTATTCCATTTTGCTTTGATATGCCTTCCACCATAATTATGGTTGCTAAGAACTATATCAGACTTTTCCCCGCTAATACATTTTCTTACGAGCATACAAGACTGTATCCGAATTATAGTTCTTAACGACAAGCGCGGTCGCTCGGTAACGGGCTATAACTGCCACTAAACAAATTTAACAATTGACATCATATACTCACTCATTGATAACAATAGTCGCTGCTCATTCTAGTATTAAATGAAAGACATCGCAAGCCATACATATTCGTATCTGTGTGATGTGTATACACATCACACAGATAGAATATGTATGGCTTTCGAAGAAATGAGCAGCGACTATTGCGACTAAGGAGCTGAGAAAGAAATTTGAAGTTATAAATTAGCAGAGTGAATATTCACAGATAGCTAAAAATAATTATTGAAATAAAAGATTTCATTTGGTCTGTTGAGAGCTAGACTTCAGCTTTACATTATAATAATGTTTTAATTCTTTATGGCTAAAAAATGCCAGTGAAAGATATCTTATTAATTATTGTTATGGTATTATTAATTTATCACTACATTGCTATCGTTAATTATTATTTTTATTATTGTTATTATTATTTTTTTTTTTTATTTTGTAACTTATGTTGGTAGTGATTACCAATTGCCCTGATGACAAGGACAACAATACAGTATTGGTGCTGATACCTTTATAGCCTAGCTACTGCAAGCCTTCCTGTGTTTCACAGCAGATTTTTTTGGTTATTGTTTTGTAGTTATTATTCTATTATTAACTTCACCTTCAATAAAGAAGGGGTCAAATTTTGACTAAATATGTACTGCAAATAATTTCTTGCTGTGATCACATGATAATTACCTCTAGTTCATTTTCAAGCTGTCTGATATAATTTTTTTGTAATAGCTACCACACAAATACGCACACACGCACACAAAATAATATTTTTAAGTTGGACACTATCACAGATGGCGAAGTGATTTAAAGTTGGGGGGTACTAATAATTGGACTGAGACTTGACTAATTACATTTACATTCTGCATGGGAACACTTCATTTTGCTATAGCTAGTTACATGATCATATATTCTTTATAAATTCTTAAAACTTTAGTGTTCAGCACACGATGAAGACAAATAGTGTTGCTCTTGTAAGATTTAGCTAACTTTAGTTCCAAGAGGTGTAAGTGTACCTGCCATCTTTGCTGAAGAGAAGTAATCATCTTGCAGAGGCTTTCATAGTCCACTAACAGTGCTAAGTTGTTTGAAGCTATAGTACTTGTCGTTTAACAACACTCTAAAGAAGCAATGCTGTTTTGTCAAAAAAATTGAGTGTTTAGGTCTGCCTAATGCTAGCCTGTTTACCAATGGTAAAATGTCCTTACAGAATTATCCTCCATTTAAGCACTCAATAACATCCGCTACTATAATTATGTTACGACTTGTATTTCTACAGCAACAAGTGTGGGACCTCTGGCCTCTTGTCCACTGGAAGGTGTGCTAAATGGGAGTGCCATCATCACATGCACTGCTAGAGGTGCAGTGAAATGCTCATGTGACCAAGCAACACATGCTGTTATGATGACAAATAGCAGCTACAGCACTCTCTGTGAAAGTTAGTTCAACAATAAATAATTTGTACTACTTTGTTCATTGATTTGTAACTAAGCTGTATTTTTGTGTATACTACTAGTTTGGAGATAACTAAGACAAAATCAAAATATTGCTAGATATTATTCAAGTGTACTAATTCTTTATAGGTATGCAAAATAGAATGCAAACCGCTTTAAGAAGAGGAGTAAGTCCACCTACGGTATCAGAAGACTGCCCCCATCAATTCAATCACTGGATGATGTCTACACAAATATATATAACTTTTTGTCCCAAGAGTTTGATGCAGGAATTCTTGGTCAGACCAGACAACTGCACGCTTCTTCATGTGACCAAATAATTAAGCAGTAACCCTCGTAGTAAATCTGGACTTTATTGGATAAGGAACGGTACTGAAGTTATTCAACAATTTTGCACATTTTTATGACATTATAACCATGTGATAATACACAGTTTTACTTGCATAGCTAATGGCTTCATACTGTACTAATTATGTATGGCAATTACCTTATACATAAATGTGGAATGAGAAATTGTAGAAAACAATTTTAAAAAATAGCTCTGCCAGACATGCAAGATGCTGCTGAACTTGCAAAATCTACAAGCACATTCAGAATTAAAAGGAAAGGTGCATCATCCATTGTATAAACCTCTATCATAATCAAAACTCATCTCCATCAGGTAAGTATTAGTAGACTAGCAAAGCAATAGCCCTTTTATCATGTGATTGAGGATCACAAGATCCACCAAGAAAACGTAGACGTCTTTGTTTTTGTTTCACATTTAGATTCCATAGGACATCACACAGCCCCCATTTAGCCCAACTAGGCGAGTACCTTTACCTAAGGCCAACTCAGTGGTCTGACCTGGTAAAACTACCCACTTTTTATGTCATTTATGACTTGTTATGACACCATAACTACCCCTAAAGCTTCTCTTCTTTCTCATACAGGCTACATCATACCACCTTCCATCACCTACCAGCCAATGTTGAATATGTTTGGCAGCAACGTCACACTATTTAAAGGGAACAGGTAAGAGTTGCAGGCAGAGCTACAAAGAATTGTAAAGAATTAAGCTCTACACAAACAGATGACACCATAAAACAATTAAAACAATAACTTTAATAGAGATATAGATTTGAAGCTTCCTGGATGCTGACTGTCTATATGCTGTTTGTGGAGCCCAGTTAAAATAATCTCAGTATTAGAAGCCACATGCCATGTTTTATCCAGTAAGATTGTCGCCTTCTTTCTCAATCCATAAATGATCACTGAGAATGAAAACCGAGAATAAACACAATACACTAAATAACCATTACATAAGTAAAGGATGCAAACTGTATTGATAGCTATTTACAACATGATACAACTACAAACCTCTCCATTGGAGGATGCTGAAGTTTGTTTTTTTTTCTCAGCAGAAAAGAAGTTGAGATCAGACAATACTTCAGCCTAAAGGTCATCGTCTTCACTGTCCATCATTGTATTTGTCATGAGTATTTCAAGAATATTTTAGACTCTTCCCAACTACTATCAAGCTTGGGATAATAGGAACACTTGGGCTCCTTAGCCTAATGAAATCCTATTACAAGATGAATACTTATCTCTAATAATTTTATTCTCTTGATTACATTGATAAATATTCAACTTACTCAAATTAAACTTTTAGAAGAGCTGGAATATACGCTAACAATACATATTAGCTTGAACAACTTCGACAGAGCCTAATATCTACAAACCACAAACCACAATTCGTGCGAAAAAACGCGGCGGACGCCAGGATAGCGTACGCTGGCGTTCATTAGGGCATGCGTACTTGTCATAATTGGCGAGCGAGCGAAGCGAGCGAGACACTATACATGCAGTGGTGTCGAATTGGGAATCGGGGATATACGTTATCGAGGGAGCGAAGCTCGCGATTACTATTAGGGGTGGATAATGCAAACTCGGGTATGTGTCATATGTATGTATGGATGGTACGTATGCCCTTTAAACGCTCGCGCAGTGCCCTTTCCCCCCCCCCCCCCTAGCTTTTTAGGCTTGACCCCACTTTCTTCTGATATACTACAGCTTTAAGCAAGTCTTACTTGAACTTGGGCTCCAAATTGTGAGATAATACCAGCGAAACGCTTGCTTTTCATGTCACAAAAAGTTACTGCGAAGGGTTACTGTGGCATTGAAACCCTTTACCAAACGTATTTTGAAAAACCTCTGGGACTGCTAAATGGCGCTGGTTGGTTGTCAAGTTGGTAGCCAGAGTGGCTCAATATTAAAACAGGAATCCACCATTACTTGGGAGAAGCTGGGGTAAGTACGTAGTTCCATACTTGTTAATTAAAATTGTTTTTTATTTTTTGGTAGAATGGCTTAAATTGGATACTACAGAAGTTATCAATATTCCTGAAATTGAGGTAAGAGAGTAATTCTGTATTTGTGTGGTAATATTAATGGCCAACAACTATTTACTTATTGTGTGAATAAGCTACAGTATATTATGTAACAATAGCAAAAAAAAAAAAATTCAAATTTTTTTTGACTGAATTATTATGTAACAATACATGGGTGTAGAAAGCAATTTTAAAGTGGCCGATCAAGGGGTCACATTTGCCACACCTACAATATTGGGTGTGGTTTAAATGGACTTAATAAAAAAAAAGACATAATTGGTAAAATGATGTAAAATTGATGAATGCATGATAAATACTAATCAATCATACCCATTAGCTAATTATACCTTGTCAAGGCAGAACATTCTCCAAAACAAGGGAGGCAGAACCCAGGTGACACCAGTACTGAATAGTTTTGTGTAACCTACTAACTAGGCAGGCTCACTGATATTTGTGCTCAAGTACACCACTAGTGTATATATGTGTGGGGACATACATGTCATTTTATACTTTGTGATCCTTGCGTATTTTTGTGTTAGCTTGGTGTTCGAACACGTCCCAAACTTCACTAAACTAAATCCTCCCGTTTCGCGATCATTACCCGCATCATCCCAGAAATTGAATTGCTTTAGTGGCTGCGGTAAGTTAGTGCGCTATTGGTCGTAGTTATAAGCCCTACGCAACAGCATTGAAAGTCCACTAGACTAACTACAAAGGTAAGTCTTGTGTAGGTATGGCCAGTTGTGTGAAAGTATTCTGTATTTACTGCTACTACTTAAAATATCACAAAGAAAACCTTTAAATAACGTGACTTGTATTTTTGTTACTTTTTTTTTTTTCAATTCAAACAGTTACGGGGAATGGTTTCTATGGCATTGAATCCCCTTTAATAGTATATGCGTAATTTAAAAACTAGCCTTTTTTTTTTTTAAGCAAGAGAGCTTTGACCTTATTAACCCCTGAGGAACACTTTGACAAGACGTCATTAAAGACAAACACAACAACTACAACAGAAATGTATAGGTAACTAATATTCTGTATTATAGTGGTTTGCTGGAAAACTTGTAGGAATAGCTAATAGTTTGTGTTTCTACTTCATAAGTTGTTGCACAAATTCTCCTCCTGTAAACTGGAGTTGGAGTAGTAATCTTCTGCATATTGATAAATATTACAAATGTCATCACGCCTACGATATTTATATTTACGAGAAGATATTGTGAAAATTATCAAACATGAAATTCCAATTAATATATTTACAGTGTAGTAGACAAATTGGCAATTAAGGTGTGAAGAGTTTTCCCATCACTGTGTTGTGCTCTATTTAGAACTTCAAATGTCGCACTTTTTTAATCTTCATGATGTGCACACTGTTTTATGTCTTGTTTTGGCACTTACAGACATATGTAGTGTTACCAAGTAGCAAATTAAAATTCATGACTTTGCTTGATCTGGCCACAGAACTCTAGTGGCAATAACTCATTTACTATGTCAAAATACAACATAGCTAACTACAAGACATTAATAATTTCAAGTGCTATTTATAGATATTTTTTTTAGCATTTACAACTGATGAAATCAGCTATATGAACTATAGAAATACCATATTGTTGTCCTTGTCATCAGGGATATTGGTAATCACTACTAACATACGTTACAAAATATAAAAAAATTTTATTTAAAAAAATAAAAAATAAAAAATAATAGTAATAATAATAATAACAATAATAACAATAATAAATATAATAACAATAATAATTAACGCGATAGCAATGTAGTGATAAATCAATAATACCATGCGCACTGAGGGTTAATACGTGAAATAAACTAAATCTCATACATTACTGCTTTCTACTTTACACATTTTTTATACTCTAATGAAATTCTGAACATAGATAGGACTTTGACTGCTCAAGTAGTGCTCAGGTGCAAATAATTCATAATTTTTCTTATAATTATTATTTTTTGCAACATTATATTCTATTCCTAACCCAAGACTTGTTAAGTACATCTTATTATCCATAATTTAATGAATCTGTTATCACATTAGCCCACATCACAAGGATACTGAAAGCATCAAGTTAGTAAATTAGGGAACAAGTTAGTAAATTATTGGAATAAAATTTAGCATTTTTGCAAGAGAAAAGGATTATATTTGTACAAAATAAAAGCAGCAACAGTGATAAACATGTAGAAATACATTAGAGTACAAAATGTATTATTAAAAGAATAGTTTGTGTATAAATTTATTGTGTATAAATTTATTGTCCTTTCTGCTTTAGAGCCACACCAATTCTCAATGACATTGTTGTAAATTATTACTAAAATGTTAGCTACAAAACTGAATGTAAAAACAATACTGGACTACTGGCTATTGTGGGCTTGGTTGGGCGCTTGGTAGACGCTTGGGCTCACAGGTGGGCTGGTATCAGGATGAGGTTGCTGCCACCAGAGTCAAGCAGTGAGTGTGGCTTGGCTGTCCTAACTCCTCAAGCTACGTATAACCAAAGGTAAGTTGGATTAAGCTTTAATGCAGGGCGTGTACCCTGACACACAATGAAGCACACAAGCACAGGATAGAATGTTGACTGACTTGACACATGACAATTACAACTTAAATACAGAACACAAACCACTCCTACACATGGTGCATAGTTCCTGCTTTGCAGCGAAACATTCACACCTATAGCGTGCACAAGCTAGCACAAAACTCGATACCATGAGAAACTACAACCTACTGACGTTACATGATACACAAATAACAAAAACTAATTATGCTAATATTACAAGTTATATGAATGACAGAGAGTTTATGTGGGCTGGCCCACAGCTATTAACAATAGATGTGAAATAAACAGGAGAAGGAAACGTGAAGGAAATGTATTACTATGGTAAATAACAGTAATGAACATAAATATCAACACAGAGAAAATTCTAAATGTTTGAAAGTAAAACTCTTAACTAGTAATACTTACAAAGTCATAAACATTATAGTAAAAGCAACACATCAAAAAAATAAGTTGAAAGCATTTCAATTATAGCATTACAAAAGGTACTAGTGGCATTCTGTTGTTAGAAGTTAGTTGAAGTAGTAATCTTCAGCATATTGATAAATATTACAAATGTCATCACGCTTACGATATTTATATCGACTAGAAGTTATTGTGAAAATAGTGAGACATAAAACTCCAATTAATAAATTAACTGTGAAATACACAAATTGGCAATTTAACTTTGGGGGATTACGAAATGCTAAGTTGCTAAAGAAATAATGCGACATTACTGCTGACAGTAGCCGGAACAATGATATTATGCAATAGAACATTCCAAACAAAATTCCCTTCATGTGTTGGGGACTCTGACAAGATACAAACTCCAGGACTGATATATTTATGAGCATAAGGTACAACCCATACAATATGTGTACAACTATTGGCATGACATACACTGGCACATAAACCAATTCTTTGTTGACATCACGACTATAATTAGATCCAAAGCAATCCGTATCTTCTTGAAAGCTAGTCTTGTAAGCAATTATATCTATTAGAAAGCAAGTCGAATAAAGGATAATTAACACAAATATGCTTAGTCCGATTCTCTTAAACATTCCTGGAAGACATCTGGAAAAGTAGGGTGTAACGAAAAACTTAAAAAATGGAATGCCAAAGATTATGATTAAGGGTGTTATGGAACTAATTATAGTGACTGAAACTGTAGATATGTCATGATAATATTCGTGCCTTCTTAAATAGTACTCACATAATGTCTCTAAATTTAGGTCCAATAGAAACACTAGCCCCAACGATAATAATACCAAAACAATTCTGAATGATACTTTAACATCTTCAACTTGCTCTGTTGTAAAAGGTCCTCCATATCTTGTTTTTCCATGGTCAATCCTGGATATGGGTTCATCCTCACAATAGGTAAAAGCACTCCTTCTTTCGAACTTCTTGTGCATAGCAGCATATTTAATTACATCATAGACCAACTTGTAAGGATTATGTCTTAACTTTTCATCGAGAAATAAACATTTGTATAATTTCAAGTGCTATTTATAGATTTTGTTTTTAGCATTTACAACTGAAATCAGTTGAGTGCATTGTCTATCATTTGACGTCATAGTCTAGAGTTTGTTTTAGTTTTAGCTATATGAACTATAGAATACTATATTATTGTCCTTGTCATCAGGGCAATTGGTAATCACTACCAACATAAGTTACAAAATTAAAAAAATAATAATAATAGTAATAATAACAATAATAAAAATAATAATTAACGATAGCCATGTAGTGATAAATTAATAATACCATAACAATAATTAATAAGATGTCTTTCACTGGCTTTTTTGTGCCATAAAGAATTAAAACATTATTATAATGCAAAGCTGAAGTCTAGCTCTCAACAGACCAAATAAAATCTTTTATTTCAATAATAATTTTTAGCTATCTGTGAATATTCACTCTGCTAATTTATAACTTCAAATTTCTTTCTCAGCCTCCTTTCGCTCATTCGATGTATTCTCTCTCTTTTAAAAACAATACAGAATAAAAACTACGCCTGTAAAAGAGAGAACATGAGTGTGATCAAAACGAACACTAGCATCCCCTTAGCAGCATATATATGTATATACTTAGTTCTCTTATGTCCAACTTCAATTATTAATCCATATAATAATACGTTTATGTGTCGGTAACAACAACAATCAACGAAGATGTGTGTATTCATGAATAATTCATGACCTTAAACAGTTTGGTAAAGTGTCGTTATTATCTGGTTACTGAGTCGTCATTATCTGGTTAATTAGTCGCCACATTCAGTAGAAAGTGATTAATTGTAACTAAAAAATGGGTGGAATACGAATATATTCTTAATTTTTATTTATTTATTTTTCTTACTGTTCTAAAATTAATATATTTAATACGGGAGAATATTGCAAGTCTGTTGGCGTAGTATTCAATAAAATGGTTACTGCAGAGTATCACTAGGATGATTGGCTGTGTTTACCCTAGTGCCAATTACACGAGTGCGGTATTCAATGAATAATGCATTTATTATGTACTGCTCATGTGGAAATACCACAACAACTGCTTCTTGTGCATAATAATTTAAGGGGACGTGATATTCCAACATAATAATAATGAACACAGGTGATATGGAAAAATGTTGCCTTCAGCCACATCCTGTTTACTTTAATGCATTTCCTATGTGGCAACATGTATTAGGCTCTGTTCAGTACATGATAATAGTAATAATAATAATAATTATTATTATTATTATTATTATATTATTTGCTATTATTATTAGTACTATTATTACAATCATTATTATTGTTATTATTATTATTATTGTTATTATTATTATTAATACTGTTAATAAAACTATAGTCAAACATGGAGGCTAAGTTATTGCTTTCCCATGTAGCCTTTGCCCATGCTTTGTATCAGTGTGGACTCTAATTAAGTCATTCTTTCAACAAGCTTCCTATAAGTGCTACAACAAGTCATTGTCAGATTGAAATCAACATTTTTATGAATTGTATTTCTTTGGATTATAATTGTATTTGGATGTGAAAATATTAATGAGTAATGCTAGAAAGCATGGTCAAAATACAATGTTGACAGGTATATCTATGCAACCGTACACTCTATATTCAAATATTCAACACAGGAAGCAAAAATGAGGTCTTTGGTGATAACTATTTGATTTGGCATCTGATAAAGGCTGTGGAGGCGTTAGACTCTTGTGAATGATGTGCATTTACTAAGTCAACAAGATTTGTGAGTAGTGAAAGCTTTTCATTTCCTTTTGTGTGGTAGCTAGTTGTACACTATATGTGCTGTAATGTATATGATGTCACAAACCTCAAGCAATTGCCAAACATTCTCTTCCATTAATTTTAGACATGTATCCATGAACCTGAGAGAGAGAGGGAAAAGGGAGGTAGAGGGAGGAAGGAGGGAGGTAGGGAGGGAGGAAGGAGGGAGGTAGGGAGGGAGGGAGGGAGGTAGAGAAAGAGAGGGGGGGGGAGAGAGAGGGAGGAAGGGAGAGAAAGAGAGAGAAGGGGAGAGAAATAGGGAAAGGGAGAGAAAGAGAGGGAGAGCTTCCCACAATATCTTGCAGCTACTGATCAAAGACTGGACATTGTATTGTGGAATGCAACCAAGTCTGTAACACTACTGGAGTTAACAATACCCTTCGATACACTCCTTGAAGAAGAAGCTAAAAGGAAAGAAGTGAAATATCATGAGCTAGTGTCCCGCATCAAAGGGTCTGGATATGCAACTACCTTCTTGACAATTGAGGTAGGAACTCTTGGCTTACCCAACATTAGTGGATTCAGTCAATTACGACAAATAGTTGGTTTGTCCAAGACGGTGACAAAGTCTCTTATGAGAGAGACTACCAGACTGGCCATTATTGGGTCATATAAGATCTGTTGTTCCAGAAATAACATAAATATTTAACTTATTTGCTGTAAGAGCAATCTAGCTAGTCCAGAATGGACAGCTATTAGCCTAAAATAAGGCCTTAGCTGATTTATTTCATTGTTTATTATATCTAGTCTCCTTCAATTTTATATATTTTTTTCTTCTTTTTTTTTCCCTTTCTTCTATCTCAATTACAAGTTGCTTTTTTTGATAGAGCTATTAGCCTAAAATTACTTTAAGCCCTTAGCTGATTTATTTCATTGTTTTATCTAGTCTCCTTCAATTTTATATATTTTTTTCTTCTTTTTTTTTCCCTTTCTTCTAACTCAATTACAAGTTGTTTTTTTTGATAGAGCTCATAAGTAATGAAAGGACAACAGAAATAGCTCAGAAGTCTTGCATGCCACTCTAAAAGCTAGAATTCCTTGATCCTCACATAACCAACATTGAAAGTTATGTCTGGCAATATAAAATAAGCAGCACTACATTGCATCAAGTTGCTTGTTGATGTGTGCTATTGTTTATTAATAGATCACATGCACTGCGTCATCTCAATACAAACACTTAGAATCAGAGACAAACAGTACGAGTTGTAGCAATTTGTCAATCTCATTTCATTACATAGTTAGATAGTGTGGTTCATGATAATCTGGCTATTATTGGTTTCTATTTAGGATACTGGCCTATGTGCTCGATTGACAACATCAACCCCTTCTCTCCTATATACAAAACTCTTCATTGATATTACATGTGACTACAATCATCACTGAGGGGTGGTATGATCTAGCTTTAAACTTGTCTAACTATTCTACAAAAATAGTGCACTCACAAAAATACAGCTTAGTTACAAATCAATGAACAAAGTAGTACGAATTATTTATTGTTGAACTAACTTTCACAGAGAGTGCTGTAGCTGCTATTTGTCATCATAACAGCATGTGTTGCTTGGTCACATGAGCATTTCACTGCACCTCCAGCAGTGCATGTGATGAAGGCACTCCCATTTAGCACACCTTCCAGTGGACAAGAGGCCAGAGGTCCCACACTTGTGGCTATAGAAATACAAGCTGGCTGGTGGGGCTCGAGGAAGTGTTATAACTAATGACCATCGTTATGAAATTACTGACAGGCTCATTAAAGTAAAGGGAGGGACCTGTACCTGGTGAACCACAAGGAGGCTCAATAATGCTTCCTGCGATAATATCTATACTGCCTTCATTTGAAGAAGGTTGCATATTAAAATCTTCCTGGTATATATTCATATAACAAGAACCATTCCAAAATTTGATGGTAACATCATCCATAGTCCAAGCAGAATGATTTATAGCCGATTGCAGTCCATACCTCTGCATCCAGTGCAGCCTCAGCTCATTAGAGGAGTTAAAATGGAATCTAGAAATGTCCCACACAGATACTCTGTGATTGTGTGGTCCAGTCCTTCATCTACAACTTTGAGTGGAATTGAGGAACTGTAAGTGACAGCGACGGCTGTCACAGATATATGGTCGGGATTCAGAGTTACTAAACTGGAGTAATCAGTTGGCTGTGTGAGGTTGACAGCATAATATCTCACTGGATACCACACCATTCCTTCTGAATCTCTCATTCTAACTTCCAGTCTCACACCTTGATCAATCAAGTAGTTCATTACGGAACAGCCAAATTTCATTTTGAATGTTACCTCACTGAAAAACAACAACAAAATCAACAACAACATGAAGAAAATTTTTATTTGAGCCCTCTATGTCACAGATGGTATACACAATAGCCACACTATGTTTCTACATACATAAATAGTACAATAGTGAAGATCACTGGTGGTGGTAGAAAGTGAGGCAAGTTCTCCCAATCAAGTTGTTGGAGAAGTTCTGACAGAATCAGACACTCTCAGGGGTGAGACTCTAAGTCTATTCAATATATAGCACGAGAACTACCGCATAAGTTGCTGTTATTCTCATTTTTCTCCGTCCAATAACCTCCTCCCTACCGCAGATAGAGTAGAGCTTAAATTTCTGTCCCCGTTACCAGTAATTTACTCAGAAAATGGGTTACTGGCACAAACGGAATGCCCTCCAAGTTGGTGTGCAGAGGAAGCTTGCAGCCAACCTCTCAGCATGCCGCTCTTCCGGGACGGACTTTGTCCCCCTCTGGTGGCTGAGACACTAGGTGGGCTGGCTGAGGACACCATCCGCACCATCACCAACATCAGCAGGGCCATCGAGAATCACTGCGGCCTTCTGACTCCACCCCAACTACCAGTCACCTGTTTGGCCTCATGGCAGTTGCTTTATGGCGGGGCAATGCATCGCTGTGGCTCCACCGTCTCCCCACCATACCCCCCTCCCTGGACGGAGTAGCCTGAACTTTTTGTATATTTATTGTCTTTTTCTTTTTCTTTTTTCTTTTACCAGTTGTATAGCTGATCTTTTATCTTTTTGAATAAGAAAAAAAAAAAAAGAAAAAAAAAAAAAGAGCTGCGCCTTTTTACGCACGACTTTGTTTTTGTATTTTGTTTTTGTGTCTGCTGCATTCACATGTACATGTTAAGGTATGTTGTATTATGTGTATACAGTTATTTGGCTTCACACCAAACTTCCAGTAGCAAGTTATTTTGTAGGAGGAAAATAGCTAATTTGTTTCAGAGTTGCACTAATAATTTCAATTACGGTCTTTCTGGTAAAAATGTCATTAGTAGCTAGAATGCCTCAAAATATAACGGGTGTTGTGCATAATGTCAAAATCAAACAAATTCTGAATTGTCAGCTTTTTATTAACTGCATCATAGCAAGGTCAGGAGCTCATTTTAAAAATTTGCATTGTAAATAGTGACAGTTGCTATGACTTAATAGCTCCAGATTTTGTCTTACTCAGTGACTATGGCTGTTTCAAGCATGACAATAGGCTCAGTTTTATGGAATCATGATACCTGACTGCGTTTATTGTTACAGCTGCACTATGAGTATTATTATTTATGGACTAAAATTTTTATTTGCTAAGTATATGTGATGTTCTTAAAGAAAAATCAAAATTATTTTATCAAAATCCAAATCTATTTTTATATCTATACAAATGAGACATTACATTATAATGTAAAAACCAATTGTATTGTAGGTATAAAGTAAAGTGAATAAGTAGTGTTACTGTTTTCAATTTATTCTTTTCAAAGCACTATAACTGTGTGTGTGTGTGTGTGTGTGTGAGTTCAAGGGTGAGGTCAATAAAATATGTTCACATTTTCACATATCAAATAGTTGAAGTTATGGACAGGTATTTTTCAAAATAATTTTCAGCAAACATCTGTTCATTGTTCAAAATGTCGTCCCTTTTACGTAAAACATAGCACTTCATGACAGTGAGTTGTATGAAGACTGTTACAAGGATGAGAATTATAATAGTTGTATGGAACCAAATGCCACACATTGTATCAGAAGAACTGAACATTATTACAAGCTCAAGTGCTCCACTAGATAACCCAAAACAAATGACCTCACTTAGTAGTAGTATTCCAATAAGAAGTTTTCTCATAGCATAAGGAGACTGAGCACACATCAGTTCAATCCAGGGTTTGACCCACAAATATACGGCAATAGCTACAAGGGGAAACCTGGTGAAATGCCACCAAAAGAAACCATTGTGAACATCTACTTGTGGACTGTCTAAGAAGCATGGTGATGATGTAGTACTGTTGTGTTGAGAGTATAATAATCTGTAATTTCCTCACCAAGACACAGTAGTTCACTGAACAGAAGAAGGAATATACCACACATCAGTTTATGCATAATTTTCACTCTGTAGTAGCAGCTGCATTTGTGAAGCAGCGGGAGTATACCAAATTCTAAAATCGGGATTGAAATGGCGATTATTGTCATGGATGAGTGTTGCACTGCAATTTCTTTGTAACACCTTGCCATATACTGTGCACCAAATCCGTCTCTACAGCCAACCACTTCTAGGAAGTTGAATTTCACAGTATAATTTATTTGATAAAGTAAAAACATCAGTACTGCTAGTGGAATGCCAGTTATTATAGTTGCAACCAGTCGAAAGAATGTTTTTACATTCTCTACTTGTTCTGTAGTGAAAGGACCTCCATACTTGGCTTTTCCTATGTCTATTCTGGAGTAGGGCTTATCTTCCCAATATGTAAATGCACTTCTTAGATATGGACGCTTGTTTTGAATTGCATATTTCAAAACGTGGTATATAAGTATGAAAGGATTTTTTGCTATCGGTTCCTTTACTAACCACTTGTTGAAGAAGATATCACAAACAATGGATACAGTGCACAAGAGAGGAAGAAGAAAAAAACTGGTGGCAGGATTGAAGTATTGTCCACAGAAACAGTACTGGGTGAAAGTGGCTATCGTGCCAGCCAAACTAAAAACCCAAATGTACCAGTTGATGTAAGAACTAATATCAGAAGATGAAGCATCAGTAAGTTGATCTACTCCAAACTGCAGTACGTTTGCGGATATCCCACTCATTCCAAATACTAAAAATCCGACCACTATTTTCACTGCAATCTTGTAGACCTGCGACTCGACCGTTACATACATGTTGACACTTATGCATGCACTGAGGACCACAAGTGACAGCCACATTGTCCACAGACTGCAGCGAACAATTCTGTAACGTCCCAAACAGATGTCAGATACCAAGCCTGCTACAGGAAGACTGAATGCTGTGATAACTATGTAAGGCAAACTGACATCTGTGTACACTTTCGTGATAATATCAGAAATGAAATATATGGTGAAGGATAAGTACGTCCACAGCAAGACGAGAATGATTCGTTTGTCCCACATGTCCTTCTCTGCTCTCGGCATTGATTGAACAGAGTAATCAGTCTGTTTAAAAAGTGCAGTCAACACCGTGTTTTGGTCGACTTATTTCAGTTGAAAACTTAACCACTACTGCCACTGCATGGTCGTGTGCAAGCCGTTAGCCGCCCCGTGTGTCTCCAACCGGTGGTTGTGTGTCAAGTGTGTGCATCAGCTCTGGAGGTGGCCGGCCGTGTGAATCTCTACTGTGTGTAGTCAATCAAAAAGCAGTGGTCTCCCGCGCTGTGCGGCCGTGTGTAAAGAGGTCACCATGTGCAAAGAGGTCACCGTGTGCAAAGAGGTCACCGTGTGTACAAAGTGGACTTAGTGTGCAAACTATAGCAGCTAAGCGCTTTTGCGGCGACCTTGTACCCCACTGTACAACATGCATTTTTGTGTGGTGTGGAGGTAGCTAAGGCCTCTCAACCTGAGCACATTTTTTAGTGAATTTTATCTTCTATAGAGTGAGATTAAACCCCTAGGTGTAAAGCAAACTCACCAGATTAGAAAAGAGTGATAAAACAAAAAAATTCAACTTTTTGTAATGCGTCGTTGTATGACTGCCCAAATTAGATTGTTGCTTGTCAAAACTCTGGTCACTTTGAACAAATGATCAATTTTAGCTAGTTTTGTACATTAATTTGGCTCAGGTTTCCCCCAACATTGCAGGGTTCTCCCATGGTTCTATGTAAGGGGGTAGCTTCTCCTCCCCATACTTCCCAGTTGCTTGCCATGTTTGCTATGTGAAATGTGATGTTGAGGATGAACCCTAATTAGAACATTGATCTCGTACAATATTTTGGTCAATATTGGTACAAAGAGGGCGATTGAACAGAGCAAGATTTTTTAGATAGTACCCTAATCTTTCGGAGGGTCAGAAATATTTTCCTCACTTGTTGTTTGAAAAAGAACAACAAACAAACTGATAATTGACTCAAGTCAATGTTCAAAATTTCCAGACAACTTATTATGGTATAGTACTAAAAGGTATGAGATTTAATACAAGCAGAGTGAAATCGCCAGCCCTCACCAAAGTGGGTGCCAAGGCTAGAGTACGATCTAGAGCTGGACTCATCATTGTATGTATGTATATATGTGTGTGACTCTGTATAGCTTTTGTTTGGCCCTCATTTACACTGTATGCACCCCACTGTGTTTGTGTCTCCCTCTAATTGACTTGGTCATACCTTTCATTTATACCATCACCTCCTATTCAACTCATACATTAGTATCATTATTTTCCTCATATATCATATAGAGTAGACCCTCGCATATCCGGCCCTCGTTTATCCAAGGCTCGGATTATCTGGATGGTTAAAAAAGATCGATTTTGGTAAAGGTCGTCACCACAAAAACCTCCGCGTGCAGTTTGAACTTAAAATTAGATTGAGAAAATGGCTGAGGCTATTGGTTCTGTGTCTTCTACTAAAAGGAAAGGCAAGGTACTAACAATAGAAGTCAAACTAGCTATCCTAAACTCATTGTCAAAAGGAATTAGCCAGGCTAGGCTTAAATTTTTTTTTTGATGATTCAGCATTTCAGATATTCGAACATTTTGCATATCCGAACACACTCTGGTCCCAATGTGTTCGGATATGAGAGGGTCCACTATATATGTATATATACATGTATATATATATATATATATGTATGTATATATAATATATATACCCTTCAGTTTGCTAGTATTGCAAGAAGTTTGAAATTGCAAAATTGTTCAGTCTCTTTAGACTTCTAAAATCCTAGTTACTCCTCTCGTAGTGGGTCAAGCGTGAGGGCCTTCAAACCCTCTCCATTGCATTTTGCCGACCCAATTAGCTGTATGTACAGATGATTCATTTGGCTCCCATTTTCCACTGAGTAAATAGCATGTTTGAATTAAGACCACAGGTCCAGTGTTAGTAAAATTATCTTGCAAAACATTTTTTGGACCTTTAGGTGCAGTTAGACTGAACCCAAGATTAGCTACACCATCAGTTCCGGAAAAAAAATGCATGCTAGCTACACTCTCATGATTAAAAAAATTGACTTGTTCCTTCAAGCAAAATTTAGAATGCCATATAGTTCACTTAAATATGATTAGTTATAGATACCCATTATGTAATAATTTTTTTGTCAATATGAGAAGTGTTGATACTGATTGAATGAAAACAGATACATATGCGTACACAAATTAATATTAGATAAAATAACAACAAAGTTCAAGAAGCTATAATCTTCATAAACCAGAACATTTGCATTCGCATGTTCCAGATGCACATTTGCAGATGACTTTGCATTCGCATGAGAAGTCTGTTTTACATCCTTCAGCTTGACTACAGGAACAGGATATTTTACACTCGCAGGTTCCAGATTCACACTTGCTGCATTGATAACAACTAGACTCCTGGCACCCTTCAGTCTGATTACAAGGACAGGGATCTTGACATTTGCAGGTTAGTTGAGAGGCAGAACAGCAGTCTTGCAGGCATTGGCAGGTACTGCATTCACATTGCTTTGGAAGGCACTGACAGCTCTCGCTTGAGCAACCTTCACATGCACATTTGCAGCACTATAACTGCTGGTCCATTTCAACATCTGTGTTGGAGAAGCAGGATTTACATGAAGTTGCCATTTTCACTTTTTTGTAATGTAGCAATGAAGATGCAAGTTCTTAGAGATTAAGATAGCACGGTGCAGCAAGATTGTATACTAAAACGCCGACACTCAACTTCTTTTATAGCAAACACGATTCGAGTTCGTGGTCGTCCCGCGCTGCAAACGCAACGGTTGGCCTCGCCGTGTGCAATATCAGGTGTTTCGTGTGCAATATACGGTCATTGGAACGCCCTCGCGTGAACTATTTAAATGGCGGGTTTTTTTCTGTGTGCATGTTTGATGGTTACGTGTGCAAAGTCCATGTGCAGAAAACCAGGGCCTTTTGTTGGCACCCTTTCTCCCTCTATGTTACAGATCCCCCTGTCTTGTGCATAAATGTGGTGGGTTTTTTGCTGTAGATATGCTTAGACATAATGTCCAGTCTTTCTTGTGGTAGAAAAATAGCTACTTGGTCTCAAAGTAGTCTAATTGTTTACATCTTGTAGCTAGATCACACATGTAAAGAAATGTAGCTCGTGAATCATTTTTCTGAATTTTCTTGAATACATATTAATAATAAACCAAAATCAATATAGGCCCATCAACTCTAGACTTTTTAAAGGCACTAGGCAGGGGGAGGGGGGAGGGAGGGGGTGGAGAAGGGGGAGGGAGGGGGTGGAGGAGGGGGGGAGGGAGGAGTGTTTCCTGGCAGCTAGTGAACCACAGTGCGCTAGCTACCTCTTTCAGAAGCTGCAGTGGCAGTTCACTAGGGAATCTCCACAGCTGTTTTTGGGTTGTGCCCAACTTCAAAAAAAATATAACTATATATATAATAATAATAATAACAATAATAACAATAATTAATAATAATAATAATAATAATAATATGATGATTAAGTAATTCTTGGCTCATTCATATTAGTGAAACTTAAGAAAGGAGAAAGAAACTCCTACACAAACTCATAAAAATATTTTTTTCTTGATGTGTTGAATAGTGAATGTATAAGCATTGAAGTGGCATAGTAATGTAGAGAGAGGGCGGGAAGTGGGGCAGGTGGCTGATCTAGAGAGCATTTTCAGGTGTAATCTTTATATTTTTTTGTATTGTAATGGTACAAATTATTGCAACCATGCCCACTTTTGCAAATGCTTTCTACGATTTAATGGCTAAACAGATGATTTGTATACAAGTCTCGAGCTTGAGAAAAAAGAAAAATATGTGAATCAAAATATTTTTGATTCATAATTGATTCTCTTATGCCTAATAAGACAGATTTAATTTCATAATTAGAGGGGGAGTCTTGAGCTCTATTATACAGCATTTATTTGGGTAATATTTGGGGCTTATAGAAGTGATTCTCAATGAACCACATCAAACACAATGCCCTTAATTAACCCACCCCATCCCCTCCCCCCCCCCCCCCCCCCCCCCCCCCCCCCCCCCACACACACACACACATACACACATACATCCTGAAACATCTTCCTCCACCACTGTTGTATTGGGTAATTTTTCCTATCTAGTGGCTAAAAATTGTGAGTAACAGCTTAGGTACACATAAATGTAGTTACAAACAATATACTACACAGAATGGAAGTGCTTGATGAGCTTAGGGAACCCCAAAGCCTTCTGAATGGTTAGTTGTAATACTCAAGAGCACCACCATTGTATTCAATTGTGTAAATGTATGCAGCCAAGTATAGTTTTGCTTTGTATTGTACATTGTTTTAAAACATGGTGAATAAACTTTTACAATCTAATTTCCGCAGCAGCAGGTTACTTTATAATCATTGCAATAGTTGAATACTAGAGTGAAATATTGCTTAGTAAGAAGATAGCTGTTTATTAATTTATATATTTATATATTTATTTATCGATTGATTGGTTGATTGATCGATTGATTATTTATGGATTGATTATATTTTTTGTACTTGAATTGCTAGCTACTTTATGTTTCTGCCATCACTATGAACACTGTGTACTCATTATAGTAAAATATCTTATAATTACAATCCTGAGATTTATCACTCTGTAATGAGAATTTGGTATTAGGTGAAGTATGTTCTTCAAATCTCACATAACCAAAGTTATTAATATGAAGATAGCTGCAGGAATTATAGATGGCTCAATAGTTAACCATTACCCTTTCTTACACTAATTCTATGAGTAAATGTAGGCACAGAATAATTGAAACAAGTAACTTTACAAATACATGATAAATGCGGAAATAAGTGGCTCATGCAAGCATGCAGCCAAGTAGTATATATGATTACAGAATTGTATCACATGACTTTAATGACTCTGAGAATTCTACGACTGATATAGCACCGAGCTACTATAACTACAAATTTCAACTAAAATAAAAGCCAAAATAATTGCTGTATTTGCGTCTGAATGCAGCATTCAGCGTACAAGAGGTCTCTGAGAAAGATACTTATTAAATTAGTCTACAGCAAACATTTGATCATTCCTCAGAGTGTCTTCTCTCTTTCTCAACTTGTAGCATTTCAGAGAAATAAATTGAATGCTTACCAGGACAACAGTCAAACAGAGTACTGCAGTAAATAGCCACATCAGACAGTTTCTTTGGGAGGACTTCATTGAAGGCTGTATTAATCGCATCAACCCATCAGATATAAATGCTGTAATTGCACCTACACTATAGAACAAGCCTACGAGGATCCCCTTCATGGAGTAAGGAGACTGAGCACATAATAATTCCAAGTTACTTGAGAGCAGAATGTATATTGCAGCTCCAAGAAACGGCTGGAGTGAAGCAAGCCACTTGTAATCTACTTTTGTGTCTTCATTATAGTATTCATACAGAATACAAGTGGAGTTTTGCACATCTGTGTCCATAAATACAGCTGTCATTTCAAAGGCAAGTACACCAGACTCATACAGTACAAGTAAGACTGCACCTATTATAAGTTTGTGTTTTATCTTCAGTTTTGCTGTACAATGACATTGCATCAAGAGAGGATAAAGAAAGAGTTCAAAGGTTGGAATCATGAATACTATCAATGTAGGAGCTAAATAACGCAATAAAGTTTGTAAGAAACAATGAAGGAAGTATTTGGTACGAGAAGTTTCAACACAGGTTTGAATAATAAACTCTTCTGAGAAAAATCCATTAAAATCGTGAAATGAAGAGTATAAAACATAGACTATTCCAATGTACAGTGAAGAAACCAGTATTACCATCACTAATCGAAAGAATGTCTTGACATCTTCCACCTGTTCAGTAGTAAAAGGTCCTCCATATTTATTTTTCCCCAAATCTATTCTAGAGTAAGGTATGTCCTCCCAATAGGTAAAAGCACTCCTCATTTGAGGATATTTGTGTGTTGCAGCATATTTTAGGACTTGATAAATAAGTTTGAAGGGGTTATGGGTAGGTGGCTCCTTGATGAGAGATTTATTGAACAAACAATCAGTGACAAGTACAAAAGTACCCAGTAGAGGAAGAATATAGAATGAAATAGGGCTATTATACTCTAGACATGTGCAGGCCTGTAGTAAGGGGAAAACTGCTAAAGCAACACAGAAAGTCCAGACATACCAGCTAATATAAGAAGTTATTTCTGAAGAGGAAGCATCAGTTAGCTGGTCAATTCCAAATTGAAATGTATTTGTCCACATACCAGCCATTCCTACAGCTGTGAGGGTTGAAACTACATTTTCAATGTAGTTCAAAGGTTGTAGAAACAACTCAACATATTGCTGAAGAAGTAGCGCTATATTGTAAAGGACAATCAAAAGCCACACAAGCCGCAAGCTGTAATGGATGACAGTGTATCTCCAGATCAGTACATCAGAGAGACAGCCAGCTATAGGGAACCACAGCGAAATCAGGATAACATATGGCCTGCTACTTATATTTAAAAATATGGGACTAGTTACTATAGCAAATGCGAAGAGTGTCCAAATTAGTACAAGTAGAGCTTTCCAATTGCGAAAGAATCGAACTTGCAGCAATAATAACTTCATCTTGTACTAAAAATTGGCAAAACTTTGGGCTTTACCGAAGTTATTGGCTGATTTAGATTAATTAGCAGGCCGATTCAGCTTGGGAACACCTCAGTCAAGACTCATTGTGGAATGAAGTGTGATTCTTAGTACCTTTTGTTTTGAAAACAGAAATATTTTCAGTATTATTTTAGGGCATCACAAAAGTTAGTTTTTACTCATTCATAGCATACCAGATGTCATATATATAATATACATATTGGATAGTTTCCTTCGAATATTCAATATTTTCCTATATTGGATGCTCCAATGCACCCATGTGTATAGTCTGGACTACTGAATTTTTAGATATAATGGTTAAAGTTGACCCATAAAGTTTTGTTTGGCAAAAATATCCAAGGCATAATAAACAATTTATTACACTCATTGTACAATATGGGGAAGACATTTCACTCTCACGCTTGTACTTCAACTCACCTTTGGCATGTGAAAATACTTCACATACTCGTAAAATATCTCCAAAATATTGTTTGCATGCTCATGAATTATCTCCCCATATTGTATGCTGTCACAACAACACCACTATCACTCTCACTTGGCAACTGCACTTTAAGTCTCAGCTGTATACTGTTACTGCGTAAATATTCCCACTCCCATAATTGCTAGGCAACAAGTCATTTTGTAAAGGTGATATACAGCTGCTATTATACACAGTGCATATCTAGTGTGTGATGTGAAGTCTTTCACACTTACTCCCGGCTCGACTGGTGAGTGTTGCACATTTTCACACCTGAGTCACTCTTAATATTATTTTTATAAAAGACAATATTAAAGAATATACCGATCTTATACATATATATATATTATACATTTTCTTCACACACATGCTAACAATGTCGCTAATGTCAATGGCCTTTGTTTATTTGTTTTGCTGACATCCACAGACAGCATGGGGTCTTCGTGACCTGTACTTACTGAAGTAATTCACAGCAAACATTTGATCGTTCCTTAGTATATCGTCTCTCTTTCTCAGCTTGTAACATTTCAGAGTGACAAATTGAATGCATATCAGTATAGTTGTCATACTAAGTACTGCAATGTACAGCCATACCACACATTTTTTCCTAATGACTTGATCGATGCCTGCAAAACATGGATGAGCTCGGTAAAAAAGGATAATGATGATCCATTAGCAGTCAAAAAAATGCCGACAAGAAGCCCCTTCATGGAATAAGGTGACTGCGCACAAACAAGTTCCAAGAAACTTGATCCAAGAATATAGACAGCCATTCCCAGCACAGGTTAAAATAATACAAGCCACTTGTAATCCAATTTTATATCTTCAATTTGATTCTCGTAAAACATACAGGTGAAGTTTTGTTTGTGTGTGTTTATGGATACACTGGCCATTTCGAATGAAACCAAAAGAACTTCGTAAGCTATAAGCAGAAAAGTTCCAAAAATTATCTTATGCTTTATTCTGAAGTTCTGTAAAATTCTTTGAAATCACAAAACCAAAAATACATCAAAAATATGATACCAGCATAAGGAATAGCAGCTAAAATAACACCACTTAGTCGAAAGAAAGTCTTGACATCCTCCACTTGTTCTGTAGTGAAGGGTCCTCCATATTTGTTTTTCCAAGGTCTAGCCTGGATATTGGTTTCTCTTCCCAGTATGTGAAAGCACTCCTGAGGCGTAGGTGCTTTTTCTTTACAGCATACTTCAGAACTCGATAGATAAGTTTGTGGGAAACAACAGTCACTGAAAGCCAAAGGCTGGATTCGCAAGCTATTATTGTATGTAATACTCTTTGTTTAGTTTTGTAGTTATCTTGTATGATGTATATGTGTGTGTGTGTTGGTAGTTTGGAGATAACTAAGACAAAATCTAAATATTGCTAGATATTATTCAAGTGTACTAATTCTTTATAGGTATGCAAAATAGAATGCAAACCGCTTTAAGAAGAGGAGTAAGTCCACCTATAGTATCAGAAGACTGCCCCCATCAATTCATTCACTGGATGATTTGCACATTTTTATGACATTATAACCATGTGATAATACACAGTTTTACTTGCATAGCTAATGGCTTCATACTGTACTAATTATGTATGGCAATTACCTTATACATAAATGTGGAATGAGAAATTGTAGAAAACAATTTTAAAAAATAGCTCTGCCAGACATGCAAGATGCTGCTGAACTTGCAAAATCTACAAGCACATTCAGAATTAAAAGGAAAGGTGCATCATCCATTGTATAAACCTCTATCATAATCAAAACTCATCTCCATCAGGTAAGTATTAGTAGACTAGCAAAGCAATAGCCCTTTTATCATGTGATTGAGGATCACAAGATCCACCAAGAAAATGTAGACGTCTTAGTTTTGTTTCACATTTAGATTCCATAGGACATCACACAGCCCCCATTTAGCCCAACTAGGCGAGTACCTTTACCTAAGGCCAACTCAGTGGTCTGACCTGGTAAAACTACCCACTTTTTATGTCATTTATGACTCGTTATGACACAATAACTACTCCTAAAGCTTCTCTTCTTTCTCATACCGGCTACATCATACCACCTTCCATCACCTACCAGCCAATGTTGAATATGTTTGGCAGCTACATCACACCATTTAAAGGGAACAGGCAAGAGTTGCAGGCAGATCTACAAAGAATTGTAAAGAATTAAGCTCTACACAAACAGATGACACCATAAAACAATAAAAACAATAACTTTAATAGAGATATAGATTTGAAGCTTCCTGGATGCTGACTGTCTATATGCTGTTTGTGGAGCCCAGTTAAAATAATCTCAGTATTAGAAGCCACATGCCATGTTTTATCCAGTAAGATTGTCGCCTTCTTTCTCAATCCATAAATGATCGTGTTCCATTAATGCATCACTTTGTGCTGATTCATCCATCTTGTTTATTTCTTCTGTCTTTGGTTCTTTCAACTGAGCTTCTTTGATTTGCTCAGATTTTTTCCTTTGCTTGGATTTACAGTTTCTTTAGCTGTTTTGATCCCTGATGCTTTCATTGCTTTTGTTTGCTTAGCTTCTATTTTCTTCTCTTTGTCTTCTTTGCATTCCTTGTTAGTGTTTTGCTACTTTCATTTGTAGCATTCCTAGGCCTGTTGACCATTTCTTCACTGCAAATCAGAAATGCATTGTTGGCTCCCATAATTCTTGGTAGTATATCCTGTCCATGTGGTACTGAAAAAAGACACTTTCCATACCTTCCTTGTGACTCCTGTCTCACTGTTTCTTGTCCATACAACATCTCCTGCCTCACTTCCCTTTCAAATGTCCACACTACTTTGTTCAATTTCATTTTTGCTCCTTTTTACATTCACGTCCTCATTTTCCCTCATACTCTGTTCTGGTCTCACACTCTCTTCCTTCAAAATCTTATCTTTCCTCACATCCTTCATGCCTTCTCTTCTCCCAAGTATTTCTCTTCCTTTTCACCATTCCCTTGCTTCTCTCCCTCCATTTGTTTCTCTTCCCACACATTTTTCTCTTTCTCTTGCCTCTCATTTATCAGTTCTGTACCTTCATTCTTATCCATGATGTTTATTTTTTGTCCCTAAGACTTTCATATTTCATGGTATCCCTCAAGTCTACTTCATCGTCCATGTCTCTCAAAGTATTCTCTTCCCTCATGTCCTCCATTTTCCTCACATCTTGTTCAAGTGTCACCATAGTAAACTAATCTTCATTGTCTGATGGAGTAATTTGACTCTTATCAAGTCTGTCAGCTTTCTCTGACCTTTAGACTTCCATTTCCACCTGAACAGATAGCTCCTCCACATGTGTCATTGCATAGCATTCCTGGAATGTTTTCTGAGGAAAACTATCCTGAGGAGGCAAGAAAATAAATACTCTGAAGCAGAATGCACTAAGACACGTAGAAAATTACACCGACATTTTAGCAGTGAAAATTATTCATTATTTGCTTGCTTTTGCTCATAATTTTATCCTCTCGAATAGGAGTTATTTTAGCTCCTCCAGGCTACATTACATGCATACATACAACATGTTATAAAATAGGTGAATAAATAATTAATACCTCGACATCTTCCGTGTCGTCATTAAGCTGCAACCTCTTGAAAACTGAGAATAAACACAATACACTAAATAACCATTACATAAGTAAAGGATGCAAACTGTATTGATAGCTATTTACAACATGATACAACTACAAACCTCTCCCTTGGAGAATGCTGAAGTTTGTTTGTTTTTCTCAGCAGAAAAGAAGTTGAGATCAGACAATACTACTTCAGCCTAAAGGTCATCGTCTTCACTGTCCCAGTCATCATTGTATTTATCATGAGTATTTCAAGAATATTTTAGACTCTTCCCAACTATCAAGCTTGGGATAATAGGAACACTTGGGCTCCTTAGCCTAATGAAATCATATTACAAGATGAATACTTATCTCTAATAATTTTATTCTCTTGATTACATTGATAAATATTCTCTTGATTACATTGGTAAATATTCAACTTACTCAAATTAAACTTTTAGAAGAGCTGGAATATACGCTAACAATACATATTAGCTTGAACAACTTCGACAGAGCCTATTATCTACAAACCACAAACCACAAATCGTGCGAGGAAACGCGGCGGACGCCAGGATAGCGAACGCTGGCGTTCATTAGGGCATGCGTACTTGTCATAATTGGCGAGCGAGCGAAGCGAGCGAGACGATATATGTAATCGAGCGAGCGAAGCTAGCGAGATACTATTAGGGGTGGATAATGCAAACTCGAGTATATGTCATATGTATGTGTATGGATGGTACGTATGCCCTTTAAACGCTCGCGCAGTGCCCTTTTTTCCCCCGGCTTTTTAGGCTTGACCCCACTTTCTTCTGATACTACAGCTTTAAGCAAGTCTTACTTGAAACTTGGGCTCCAAATTGTGAGATAATACCAGCGAAACGCTTGCTTTTCAAGTCACAAAAAGTTACTGCGAAGGGTTACTGTGGCATTGAAACCCTTTACCAAACGTATTTTGAAAAACCTCTGGGACTGCTAAATGGCGCTGGTTGATTGTCAAGTTGGTAGCCAGAGTGGATCAATATTAAAACAGGAAGCCACCATTACTTGGGAGAAGCTGGGGTAAGTAAGTAGTTCCATATTTGTTAGTTAAAATTGTTTTTTGTTTTTTTGTAGAATGGCTTAAATTGGATACTACAGAAGTTATCACTATTCCTGAAATTGAGGTAAGAGAGTAATTCTGTATTCGTGTGGTAATATTAATGGCAAACTACTATTTATTTATTGTGTGAACTAAGCTACAGTATATTATGTAACAATAGCAAAAAAAAAAATTCAAATGTTTTTGACTGAATTATTATGTAACAATACATGGGTGTAGAAAGCAATTTTAAAGTGGCCGATCAAGGGGTCACATTTGCCACACCTACAATATTGGGCATGGTTTAAATGGACTTAATAAAAAAAAAGACTTAATTGGTAAAATGATGTAAAATTGATGAATGCATGATAAATACTAATCAATCATACCCATTAGCTAATTATACCTTGTCAAGGCAGAACATTCTCCAAAACAAGGGAGGCAGAACCCAGGTGACACTAGTGGTGAATAGTTTTGTGTAACCTAACTAGGCAGGCTCACTGATATTTGTGCTCAAGTACACCACTAGTGTATATATGTGTGGGGACGTACATGTCATTTTATACTTAGTGATCCTTGCGTATTTTTGTGCTAGCTCGGTGTTCGACCCCGTCCCAAACTTCACTAAACAGAATCCTCCCGTTTCGCGATATTACCCGTATCATCCCAGAAATTGAATTGCTTTAGTGGCTGCGGTAAGTTAGTGCGCTATTGGTCGTATTTATAATCCCTATGCATACAGTATTGAAAGTCCACTAGACTAACTACAAAGGTAAGTCTTGTGTAGGTATGGCCAGTTGTGTGAAAGTGTTCTGTGTTTACAGCTACTACTTAAAATATCACAAAGTATTTTTGTTGCTTTTTTTTTTTTCAATTCAAACAGTTACGGGGAATGGTTTCTATTGCATTGAATCCCCTTTAATGGTATATGCGTAATTTAAAAACTAGCCTTTTTTTTTTTTTCAACAAGAGAGCTTTGACCTTATTAACCCCTGAGGAACACTTTGACAAGAAGAGATTTGGATTTAATTATAGCATACTTGTGTGATAATAAGAAAATACGTCATTAAAGACAAACACAACAACTACAACAGAAATGTATAGGTAACTAATATTCTGTATTATAGTGGTTTGCTGGAAAACTTGTAGGAATAGCTAATAGTTTGTGTTTCTACTTTATAAGTTGTTGCACAAATTCTCCTCCTGTAAACTGGAGTTGGAGTAGTAATCTTCTGCATATTGATAAATATTACAAATGTCATCACGCCTACGATATTTATATTTACGAGAAGATATTGTGAAAATTATCAAACATGAAATTCCAATTAATATATTTACAGTGTAGTAGACAAATTGGCAATTAAGGTGTGAAGAGTTTTGCACACTGAAGTGTGAGAAGAAATAATATGAAATGACCACTGAGAATAGAAGAAATACTGACTTAATAGAGTAAAATATCCCAAACACAATTCCCTTCATGTGTTGAGGAGTCTGACAAGATATGAATTCCAGCACTGATATCTTTATGAGCATAGTATAGAGACCATACAGAATCTGCACTATAATTGGAGTAACAACTACTGGTATATGAACCAAATGTTTATTAAAAGTTATACTGTGATTCCATTTGAAGCACTTATCCCTATTGGGGAATAAAGGAGAGTATCCTATTATATTGACAATGAAACAAGTGATAAATATACTTATTATCACGATTATGCTGAGCCCCATTCTTTTAAACATTCCTATAGTGACGCTGTTAAATATTGGTTTGACTATAAAATGAAGAAAAGGAAGACTGAGAATTACTACAAGTGGAGCAAGATTATCGAATTTTTTTAATGTCCCTGAGGAAATATCATGTTTATCAACATGTCCTCTGATATAAAACGCTAACATAATATTTATATTGAAGTCAAGTAAAAATACCGGACCTAGTGTTGCCAACACTAACAATATATTTAACAACACTTTAACATCTTCAACTTGCTCTGTTGTAAATGGTCCTCCATATCTCTGCTTCCCATAATCTATTCTAGAGGGAATTTCTTCATCACAGTAGGTAAATGCACTTCTCTTTATTGGCTTCTTGTGCTTTACAGTAAACTTAATCACACAGTACAGGAGTTTGTAAGGATTTATTTTTAATCTTTCATCATGAAACAAATCCTTTAATTTGTCTATAATAAATAGTATCCCAATCAAAAATATTGATGAGAAACTCATAAATATTTCTAGTGTCATAACAGTGGAGGTATGGGCCAGGATATTATGGAGTGAAAACACAAATGAAGAGCTGCAAACAATGTTGGTGAGCAAGTAAGTCACTGCATGTGACCAGACGTACATATGAATAAAACAGACAGATTTCTCTGTAGGCATGTCTCGAAGCTGATCTGTTCCAAACTGAATAATATTGGCTTGAAAGAATACACGACCTAAGAAAGCTCCAAATAACAATGTGACTAGGCCAAGTCTAAAAATGTCTATTTCTGTTGCATTTAGAAGAATCAACATTACCAAGACTCCAAGTGTACAAGCCACTATTAAATAAGTACTGAACTTCAACACTCGCAGTCTCCCATATGCTACATCTGCTATAAGTCCAGCAAGTGGAGAGAGGATTGAGAACCCTGCTTCCACAGATATCATCCATAGAACTGCCGTGCCATATGAATGCCTCATTACTTCTGAAGGCTTTAAGTATAAAAAATATATGATGTTGTTTCCAAATTGCCACAACAATATTATTGTAATAGTTTTAGTATAAGTGTTAAGGTTACCAAATTTGCTCCTCAAATTTCTAGCCAACATTAGTATACAGTTTGTCATAGCTAATGTGCTTAACTTATTAGCCGATTCTTTTCAATTATGTCACAACCATACAGTGAGTCCAGCTTATATAGCCACATGCTGTGTGTAAATGTTTGTGATAATACTTAAATAACTATAAATATTGGGAAATATATTTAGCTATTGCCCTTCAAATTATCCATTGCAGCGGTACATTAATTGTTCCTGTGAATGTAATAAGGCTAGAAGCTGCTGTTTACTTTAAATATTGCACACTCACAATGTAGTTAATGAGCTAGACAAGCTTATTGAACTAAAATAAGGTTAGCTCACTACTTGACAAGTGTGTCATTAGCTAATAAAATATTGCTAGATTATTCTCAAAACATTTACTGACATGATATCTAATAGAATTTCAAGGTAGCTAGCTATTGCATTGTCTAGCAAAACTTTTTGAGGAAAATAGTTCATTGTAGTAGTTGTAGCAACCAACCAGGCCAAACTTTTTCAATTTTGGCTACACTCCTGGGGTGTACCCTGCTCAACAGGGTTAGAGCAGCTGCTAAAATGTCAGCTGGGGGTGTGGGTAGCCCCTACATACAACCAACTACACTGTGAGTTACCCTTCCTCTAGTACTAACTACAGTAATGAAGATATCTAGTGTGGAATAAACTACTTATTACACTTGTCAGAGTGATATGGCAAGATATTTCACTCAGGCTTTATTTTCACTCGCCTCTGGCTCCTGAATATAAATTAGCATGCTCATGAAATATTTTGCCATATCACACTCTGACTCATGTAATAAGTACTATACTGAATCTCATTGCTCCACATCACTCACATTGAGCTACCAAACTTATGTATCTCACACCAACTCTTAGATTGCAATGAAAGATTTTTAAAAAAATGGTTGTACTCTATAATAATATATCTATTAGCTATGGCTCAAGCTATGTGTTCAAGTGACACGTACCTAGAAAAATAGTTACAAAGTTATATATATACTGCTGTTTACATGTATATAGTACATTTAACATATTTTAGATATTTGCTGTTTTATCTTACTATGTAGTGGTGTTTCCTTGTGTATAGTTTCAAGACTAACATTTGCACAATGATACTTATAAACACTGGAGTTGCTTGAAAGCTAATTTTGAACAACACTTAAACGGAAATGTGAGGGAAATCCATTCATGGCATAGAAAAAAAAATCTGAACTATCTTTTCAGACAGTCTTTATCACACACCTCAGTACCCAAAATAAATTATTCTAAACAAGTTCATGCATATAACTACATCAATAATGAAATGATTACAAGGTATATATTTCCAAATTGCCAATGAATTATACATGTATACAAACACCTGTTTCATACATTATTTAGAACTTTAAATGTCGCCCATATGATCCTCATGCAACTACACACTCCACCATATTTAAAAGCTCTATAATTTTATATTAGCCAATTGATTTGCAAGTATGTGCTGGCAAGTAGATAAAAGCCTTGTGATTTTGTTTCTGGCCTTAAAGCAGCAATGACCCCACTACTACCTCTCCCCCACCCCCACCCCCCACTCTCCCCCTCCCCACTACCCATGTGATGCTTCTCTGTAGCCAAACATTATCCTTCACTGCTCATGCTCAATGGTTGATAGTAGTTGTCTTGTCTGTTTGTCTGTCTATCACGCTCTGATTTGTGGAGATGACTGACAATAACTGTGACTTAGGTATGAATTTAGTTGAAATAATACCTTTTATTGTGCTCCTTTTGGGCATAATACTAAGTACGAGGCAAATCTGAGTGTTGAGGGCTAAACAGGACTAGCTAGCTAACCAAGTACTGAATAAATAGTCAAATAATGTCAACATGAGTTTGATAGTGTGTCTGGAAGCTAGGAAAACTTTTTACATAGCAATAACTAATGAAACCTGAATATGTATGGGAATCAACATGAAGGAGGAATGCAACCAAAATACATATAATTTGTCTTGATAGTCTTTGGAGGTAATTTATTAGAAATGCTGTGGCTGAGGGATCTTGATGAAGTTCAACACTCTTCTTCTCCAGTAAACTTTTTTTATGTATTCTAGTCTAACACAGCTAAACCCTTTACCAACTGTTTTGTGGCTGTGGGGAAAATGTCTGGTCAAATGTAACAGAGGCACAACTGTGCTCTCTGTCACAATATGTGAGTTCAGAGGCAGGTGAAACAGGGATCAGGAACAAGGGGAGGGCCGGGGGCAGGGGAGAAAGCAAACTGCACCCTCCCCGATTATTAGTGGGAGCACTGTAAAAATTATAGCGTGAAAACCCACCAAATTCACACCAACCTGGTGGTGTGAATGCCGACCACCTATGCATAGTGTGTCCTTCACACTTTCTTCCTAGTGTGAAATTCACACTCAATGGAATAGCATGGACCCTTTACCAAACATTGATTATATTCATATGCAGGCAAAAACCAATGCTATTATCATTGTAATCTACCCTATAAATGTTTTGTACACTGGTGTGCTAGATAAGAGAGTTGACAGTCGTCTGGTTAATGAGATCTGGGATTAGCTACACCAATCTCTTTTTGGAAAAAAAATGTTGATATGTGTTACTAGAATCAATGTAACTTAAAATATTTCAGCATTAATGTTAAGTATGAGTTCATAGTTATTGTGGTGAGAATTCACACTAAATTTGGATGTGTACTTCACACCCAAATGATGAGGTGTGCGCATCACACCATATTTTGGTGTGACTATTGTTACAAGTGATTCACGCTTAATTTGGTGTGAACTACTACCCTCCCCCCCCCCCCCCCCCCCCCCACCTGAGTGGTGAGTAGAGAGATGTTGGTGATGGCATCAATCTAGCTAGCATGGAAGGGCAAGTGGTAGAGAGATGTTGGTGATGGGATTCTAGCTAGCATGGAGGGACTAGTGGTGAGCAGAGAGATGTTAATGATGGCATTCTAGCTAGCATGGAGGGACTGTGGGAATACCC
>WLWD01003369.1_pt1 | contig 70918 bp, 38 predicted proteins | sample 6712731 | NCBI WGS metagenome assembly WLWD01 (sample SAMN12718690, study PRJNA576275) | sponge metagenome | isolation source: marine sponge | host: Mycale hentscheli | place: New Zealand: South Island, Marlborough, Capsize Point | collected 2014-11-01 | reverse complement strand
TATTTTAGCCACTAGACATTTTCTGTTGCATCCACCCTCTAGTATAAACATGTTAATTACCTAGGCATTTTCACTTATTATTCTCACTGATGATGACATCTCATGCATTGTGTTCAAACGTCTGTAATGTTTCATTTTTTATGCTTGTGATAAAAATAAAAATTATTATGAATTTTTTAATGTTTTCCTACCAAATTCAGTTTGAACCCATACTTGCATTAATGCTGAATTATATTAAGTTTGGTTGATTCTGAATATTTCAACGTTATTTTTCAAAATGAGAGGGTATGTTCTGTACCTGAATCCCAGACTCATTAATCAGAGGACCATTAAAATCTTTATCAACTCTCTTACCTGGCACAAAAGTGTGCAACACATTTATAAGGTAGATTACAATGATAATAGCATATGTTTTTGCCAGCACATGAATATAATTAATATTAGGTAAAGAGTCCACGTTATTCCCTTGAGTGTGAGTGTGAACTTCACGCTAAGTGTGCATTCACACTAGGCAGAAAGTATGAATTTCACTAAGTGTACATTAACATTAGGACACAATATCTGTTGATGGTGGTCATTCATACCCACCAGTTTGGTGTGAATTTGGTGGATTTTCACGCTATAATTGTTACATTGAGTTTTATACTCCAATTATTTTAAAATAAATATTATAAAAATAACTTCTATCTTTTTTGATGATATTTTTAACAACCTTTTAACATAGTACAAAGGATATTTTGAAGTTGGTAAACTAACAAAATGTTTCGCTTCTGTTGAATGATTCAGTTAAAATGTTTGTTAAAAAATATTAAACAGTATAACATAATCAACAATGAGTGTATATAAGTTCTGTTCTATCTTGTGTAACAGGTAATTGGAATTATTTAAATTAGCACAAGCATTTATTATATATTATTGGAAAGCCATTTTAAGCTACACATAACGTTTCTAAAACTAATTATTGAATGTGTACATTTGGTTCCATTTCAAATCTAATCATTTGCTATAGTTTGAACAATGGGGCTTACAACATCTTTTGAGATTTGTCAGATTAATGTGTGGCATGTGAGCCATATGATACCATATGAATAGTGAACTGCTACTTTTAAATAACTAGAAGACCATTTATAACCTATTATTCACAGCTACTGACAATGTACCCCACACTATAGTAACATATACTTTAATGCATGAAGTTTATTCATATTCACATGTGTGAGTAACATGTACAAAATCACCCAATACTATCTATAATCCAGTCATTAAAACATCATTTAAAAGTCAAAATAATTTAATTTGATTTATATATTTGGTAAAAGGACACCAGGGCAAGTTAGGTTCAGATACATGGCAAAACTAGGACCCCTGCATGGACCCTCAAAAGGTAATATTATAACTAGTGCATTAATATTTACTAAACCTAAATTAACAAAAGACATTATGATAGTACTTTCAAATCATCCATTCACATTGCTTAATTCAAGTTGAATATTTTTCATACCCACATCCAAAAGTGAATTGTCCAATCAATTAATTAAATTAGTTTGTATTCACTTTCTATGGCCCAACGTCATTGTATAAGTTGGTGCACAACTCTGGTTGGTACAAGATTTAGGTTTTCTACCTGTTGATTTAATATACCAATAATAATTAGTAATTTAGTATTTCTCCAATTAAAAAAACATAGCAATATTATGATTGCATTATATCATATTTTAATTTAGATACAAAGTTGGTCTAATCACTTGCCTCTCAGAAATATCAGGTAAACGAATGTTATTCGATGAATATAATTGTATACTGTATTTGTTTTAACTGGTTATGCACATCAAGCCACACCAACTTCCTATGTCACAAGTATGAAGAATTTGCTATCTGAGTCTTACAATTTTTTGTATTCTGCAACTCCTTATGGCTGTCCACATGAAGCTGATGCAAGAGAAAGGGCACAAATCTATAATGTTTATTTTTCAATATTATTAAATTTCATATTTTAGTAAACTTATATACTGTAATTGTTTTTATAAAATACTTTTACTTTCAGTATGATATTGTATGATTTTAATATTAACTGAATAGACACTACAATCATACTATAGTTAACCTTGTCATTTATGACTTCTCATGCCCACTTCCACACCTTCTGCCCTCCGACCATTACTTGAGGGATGGGGATTGGTAATGCGCACGAGCCTCTCTTCCAGCCAATACTGGGTAAAAGGTTATGCAACCCACCTACTAGCACATCCTCACTAGACCCTGCCAGCACATCCTCACTAACTCCTGATAGCTCCTACCGCTTCTCTCATTACTTGTTCCTTAACCTCACCTGCAGTTTTCCCCTTAGATAATTACAACCTGCTATCCACACTATACATATTCTAGATCTTAACATTATAATCATATTCATATCTACACACATCCCAGCAACTTGTGCATATTAACTGAATAGACACTACAATCATATTATATATTCTTGCAGTCCATACTTAGTCAATGGTAGCCTCGCGTATTGTCTGCTACTTATGTTTCTTTTGTATGGTCAGCAATGGTGCCATCAGCATCAGTTATCCTTGCTGTGTGCAGAGTTAGTCATTTGACATTCTTGCTCTATTGACCTTTCAGCTCGAGGGATTTATGCCCCCCTTGAACAATGCTTGTAATGTATTCCCTTGTGAAATAGATAACTTGGAATCAATTAGTAGTCATGTGACGACAACTACATAAGTTGTCAAAGTATTTATTACAATTGCAAAAGAATGACTCAATAAAATTGTCTTACCAATATCAGAACTCAATAATTGCATGACATTATAATAAAGAATATTTAATATGTAGGTGAAATTAATACACCACAAAAATAACAACTATAAGTTATGGTTTAGGAAAAGCCTTGTATATAGTCAATAGTGCAAGTCATTTGTGTTTATATAAATTCTGAAGAGTAGGACAAAAAGTAATACTTCATTCATTTAGTCATCTTCAATATCATATGTCTTTGCTGTACTGTGGCATATGCTTGGTTTTTGACTAATTCTATTTTAGGTTGTTTATCATAAGCTTGGTTGTCCACTAATACAAGTTCAGCTTCATTATTAAGTTCAGTGCCTCTTGTGTCAATATTGTGGCCAATATTAATCTTTAAATCAGCAATATCTTCATAGCCATCGTCTATATACTGTGGTTGACTTAAATTATTGACATGCAGTACTGAGTGCTTTTTCTTCCACACTATAGCTATACTGACTCCTCCAATAGTTATAATAGCAGCCATACATAATATTATCCCGAGTAATATTGCTATTATTATTATGGATGAAAAACCAAATGTGGAAGAAGATTCTGTAATCATTATGTTGTAAGGCATTTCTGTTGAAGAAACAGAGTTAAACTCGTTATTTGAAGAAATCGTTCCAGTAACATCTCCATTACTTAGTTCAGAAGTTACTTCCATAATTGAGTGTGTATAAAACATAGAAGAACTTACAGATGTAACCAAAGTCGTGCTAGGGATTATGTTTATTTCAGTCGCAATTGAAGATGTAGTGGCAGGTACTGCAGTAGAAGTAGGTAAGGAACTGTTGCCTAAAGAATGATAGTTACATTATACTATTAACAATTGCGAGTGATGCTCCTTTAGTTTATGGAGCAAAATAAATATTATCACAAATCAATAATGTTATAAATGGCCCAGTCGTGTAAGCTTCCTGCATTTAGATTTATAAGGAGTAATGTATAATGAAGTTGGCATATCACTTTATTAATAGACTAATGCATCACATTTACTTTTACATAACAGCAAATTTTACTGTAGAAAATAGTAACATTGCTCTATTAGTACAGTTATTGGCTAACAGCAGGCTCATGTGATTGATCTATGTGATAGTCTAATAGATTATATTTTTTCTCATGAAGCTTATCATAATGTAAGCTTATGAAAAAAGAGTGACCGTTTGTCACCCATTATTTGCAGCTACTGACAATGTATTTCACATAAGGCTATATAGTAATGTAAGCTTGAATACATGCTGATTATTCATATTCAAATGAGTAAGTAGAACATTTAGAAAATCACTAAAAAAATTATAATTCAGTCAATATAACTTCTGGTTAACGTTCACTAGGGCAAGTTCGGTTCAGATACGTGGCAAACCTAGGAACCCTTGCGCTATATTATTTACTACAGCGAAATTAACAGAAGATTATGGTACTTTCAAATCACCCAAACACGTTGCTCAATTCAAGTTGAATATTTTTCATACCCTCAGCCTAAAAGTGACTCTATCACTAGGCGACTCCTTCCAGCACATCAACATAATGTCATACTTGCTGGACAGTTGGTAGGTTTAGCCAGAAGAGTTCTCGGATGTTTCAGAGTGGCATCGACCACGAGTTCCTCATCTTGCATGTCTTCATATGGAATGTCCTTAGCTAGTGTGAATATCTCCCACATGGTCACTCCAAACGCCCACACGTCTGTTTTGGTAGAGAACTTGCCATAGAAGCATTCTTTGGCCATCTAGCGTACTGGTAATACTGCATGACCCTTCAAGACGTAATAGTGGGATTGGTACAAGTTACGACTCACACTAAAGTTAGGTTTGCACTCCCACCTCATTAGAAGTAGCTAGCACAGGTGTTAAAAACTATTTAATGGGATAATGGTCTCTTGAAGAAGAATACATTTGGCCCTGAAGGCATACCTAAAACAATAATATTGTAGTGCCTAACAGAAATGGCTGGATCATTTCAATGACTATAGAGTAAAGCAATTATGTTTGTATGGCATCTTATCATGAAAGATATTAATGCTTGTTACAAATGTTGTGCAGTTCGTCAGTAGTAGTACAGCAAAATTGCTAGGAATGACTTCCTAGAAAAGTCCAAATAATTTCCTGAACTCTTTGATGACTTCCTAGAAAAGTCGCAATATTTCCTGAATTCTTTGTGACCAAGAAAAACAATTTGAGTGTGAGCTATTTTACTAATCAATTGTGTGCTAATCTGAGAATTATAGAGTCACTCTGACAGTGTAACTATTGGTTTATTCTATGCTCAATATCTTCACTGCTGTAGCTAAAACTAAGGTTGGAAACCAGTGGTGTACGGTAAGCTGTAAAACTCTGGTGTAGTCAATCGATGGGAGCATCCAAAACACCCAGTTGATATTTTAGAAGTTCTCTGATAGCTAAATTAATTATTTTGCCTCACACTTTTTAATCACCTTAATCCACATAAACTGAAGCAGATAATATACTTTCCAGCTGATAGTCAACTGCAAACACTAGTACATTGTTATTTTCAGCACTGACTGATTATTAATAATATTGATATCAATACAATCTGTAATTACGATAAATGAAACATGTTTATTCAAAATGATATGAACATATCACACACTCAAATACAATTGGCATTCAATTAAGAATCATTCTCAGTATTCTTAATAACAACTAAACTATATGCTTGATTATTAATGAGTTCAATGTCCTCTTTTTTATTACTATTTTGTTGCAGTTCAGTAGCAGTGTCTGTCTTAACAAGGATCCTTGGCTACTCTACTGGATGTAGTAATAAACTTTCAGCCAGAGGTCAGCTGTAGAGTGCATGCAATAATCACAAACTATGCCGTTTTTTTTTTTAGCGGCCAGTTGGAAACCCTGCCTATTCCCCGTCTATTGTATTTCGAGAATGAGAAAGAATAAGTAGCTTGTTTTTTCATGGCAAGCTTGGGGTCTTTTAAGTTGACATTTGACATTTGGCATAGATGTAGAATCCCTTTCCATAGACCCGCTCTCAGTTTTCTGTGTTGTTCAGGCAGGCATTCAGATTGATTGATTGAATTGATTTATTAATTGATTAATACATCATTCCATCAATCTTATAATATTAATTAATAAATTATTTAATAAATAATTCTTAATTAATCATGAATGAATTAATTAATTAATCAATAACAATAAATATGAAGTATATATATATAAATAAATAATAAACAATTAATTAATATAAAAATAAATATTAAAGAGAGAAAAGAAACTCTTCAGAAGTATCTATCAGTCCATTCTAAAAATATAAGTACATAGCTGTTTTGACAATACTTTTTCTAACAAAAACAGAACTACTTTCTTACCTCAATTTCCCAAGTACTGGCATTTTCTGTATCTCTAATAATGCAAGAAAAAACAAGAAGTTCTAAAAAATTACTGCAAAGTGTTGAGTCGAACGGTAAGTTTATAAGACCTAAGTGTTACATAAAACTACAGTACAGTACTGTTACATAATTGATTTTATCTTAGTTCAAGCAAAACTTTCACAGATTTGATTTGATTCTAACAATATTTACACTTTCTCTTCATTGTGTCCATGTCTTAAATGTTGTCCTCCACCTTTAACTTTTCCCTTTAATTTTCTTGTTTTTAAATATTTTTGGCAGCTTTAGCTCCTAGAGCCTGAGCCTCAGCCACTTCTCTGCACCATTCTTTTCTGTTATCACACCACCTCACTTATCTACTGGCTGTAAAGCTTCAAATAAATAAACTTATAAATAGCAGTTGACCACTACTTTTAGCAGACAAATACAAAATTACTACCTCAATTCCTCAAGTCCTGAATTTAAGCCATTCAGACTATTTAAATTGTTAGCAATTCTTGAAGACAAGCACTCTGACTCAGCTACAATAAATGTGGGAGTTTTTTTTATTCCTACCAGTAGCTCTTGATGACAAGCACTCAGATGCTTAAAAAAAACGGCCGACCACTTGACAACAGGTATTCAGATTTTAAATAAAAACGGCCGGGTTTTCTAGTTTACGTCTGGTAAAAAGTTTCAATGCCATAGTAACCACTCGCAACAACTTATTGCGAGTTGAAAAAAAAGTATTTCTAGGGACCCTTCTTACAGTTTTGAGCCTAACCCTAAATTAATTACAGCTGCAGTACCAGAAGAAACTGGGTGTAAGCTTTTAAAGCCGTTTTTTTGGAGGAGAAAAAAGAACCTGCACGTGCGTTCAAGGGCACACGTATAATCCATGTATCCGAATATACATACATCGAACATATAGCACCCCTAAATCGAACATATAGCACCCCTAATAGTATCTCGCTCGCTTGGCTTGCTCAATAAAAAACAAATATCCCCGATTTTCAATTGTGTTACCACTACCCCTGAGAGTGTCCCGCTCGCTGCGCTCGCTTGCCAAAAAGAACTTCATGCAAAACTTCATTAGACGCCGCAGTTGCTGCAAGATTTAATTGCGTATGCGGAGTATGCCGTTAAGTATATGGAAAGATTAATTATCCGGAAGTGGCAATCTAATTTATGTTTTCTCGATTTCTGATTTACTTCCCTGAAGGCAGCCTAGTTCAACTGCAAGTTTCTCTGCTGCATAGAAGGTTTTACCCTCTAGTATTTTAGCATGAAGTAGAGGTGAATTGTAGCTAACTAGCTATTAGCACAAACAACTAAATTTTTTTCCTTTGTGCCATAAAGTCCCTTTTCCTAGTCCCACTCACAACTGGTGTGCTAGGCTGGTTGCTATAACTACTATATTATGCATAAACAATAGCACAGTGATAATGTCTAGCATCATCAGAGTAATATGTCAAGATAATTCACTCTTATTGTTTATTTACACTAGCCTCTAGATCATGAAAATAAATAGAATGCTCGTTAAATTTTACGCCATATCACACTGTGACTCGTGTAATAAAATATTATATGTATACACAATAATTATTAATATATCTAAACACTACAAGCAATAAATTTATATGTATACACAATAATTATAAATAATCTAAATGCTACAAGCAATAAATTGGAACTGATGAAATATTTTATGCAGACTTATTGGCTTATTAATGGACAAACAAAGAATCGATGTAAAAGAGAAAAGTAAAAAGATATTGTTAACAGTGATGCTACTGAAACTTTCACTTATTTTTGCTGTATTAATTAGAGAGAGTTACAAATGAACAATACGTCTTGTTGATAATTTTGCATTTAAATAATAAATTTATAAAATCTACTAAAGATTGAGTGGTGTTCCACAGGCAACTTTCTTTTTTACGACATCAGATGTGGAGTCCTTATTTCCTTCTCTGATAATAGAGTATGGTATCGTATTTGTTCATAAATATATGGGGATGAAGAAGATGTTGGAAAAACAATCATAATCAAATTTTTATTTGTATGTATATCATGCAGTTTTGTATTACTGAAACTTTTCCAATAAAAAAAATTATTAATTAATGATAGCAAAAATCACGTGCTACAGCTGTTATTGTCATTAATCTGAACTTGTCAAGCCCTTGTGAAATGGTATAATTGTAACGATGTAAAGCACTTTATATATAGCTAACAAAACAAGAATTACACCAATGAGACATTGTTGGAAGTTCTATAACTATAGAATGGGATAAGTTAACTAAACATGGTCATTGCTTGAAAGTCCTGTCTGTTGGTGCAATTAAAACAGGTTTTTGTGTTCAATATACATAGCCTGATAGGCATACAATTAATTGCTCATATACAATCTATTTGTATTATATATAATAAAAAAATGTGTGAATACATCAATAATGAAATAAAGCTACCTCTAATTGACTCACACATTAGATTTTGAGTAACCTGATCCCTGAATGTCACTTCACCAATATATATTCCTCCCACAGTAACAGAATTAGTGAATTCAATAAAATATATGTTACTATCTCTAGTTGGTGATGTAGTAATGTATATAGTCTCCAGAGACACACAGTTTGATTGTATAGTTACTGTTCTACTACCAATTGGAGTTGTGGATGTGAATGTTGGAAATACAATACTTCTGTGAATACTGATTGTCAGACCTGATATAGGTATGAACCATGGAATACAGAGAAATATGCTCAGTTCTACTTCTTGTAACATAAAGCGACTAGAGAATCTAAATCCAATAGCATGTGAGGAAGTAGTTGCATATTGTACAGTGTACAGTTGAGAAGCCCAGGTAACTCTCTGATTAACATCAATTGTAGGAACAATTCCATCAAGGATAGACCCATTAACAGCATTCAATAGTCCATTACAATCACAGAATCTTTCATTACTTGCACTGGTCATCCTACAAACTGAGAGACATCCTGCATTAGAATCAGATCCATTGTTGGAAGATACCCCCTTTAGGGTAAATGCAATAGGTCGGACAATGGCTCCTACATTTTAGCATCAGTGTAACAGCTGTATGAATGGAATAGAATACTCACTCACCATAACAAGTACTGCATAGAGTCATCAAAATCACTAACCCTACCGCCATCGAGCCAACCACAGTCCGCAGTCTACGGCGAGATATAGCACTCCACCACCGGATAAACACTTTATGTCGAGCCACACCCCTAAATTGCTCAATCTCGGTCCATTCCCCGGATACTAAGAAAATAATACAGGGACTTCCCCCCCCCCCCCCCCCCCCCCCCCCCCCCCCCCCCCCCCCCCCTACCCCCCCTCCTCCATAAATTAGCATCTTCTGGTGTCACGGAATGGGTCTGACTAGAACACGGACCGGACTGGACGTGCACGGCGAGCGCACATGCCCTGACTTCATATAGTCTGTCCACATCCAACTTGTTTTGGTACTACCCTGCTTCTTTTTCAGTGGCAATGAGTGGAAGAGAAATATTTTTTACTTGGCAAAGGTAAGAAAAACATAGCTCAGACAGAACTAATAAATGGGAATTATTTTGTTGTCAGTGATGCTTCCAAAACTTCTCTTTAATAAGCTTTGGGTGTAACTATATAACCTTATTCAAAATAGTTGGCAGTACACAAACTCAACAGGATTCTCTTAAAGAATTAATGTCAACATAGCATTGTTGTATGCATTGAAATTTATAGTATTCCATTATTTAATTACATTATAATTATAATTATTCTTGTTGCCATTGCATAATAATAACAATAATAACAACTTAACAATTACACTATTTGTAATAAAACAATATAACTAGTGATGTGCTTCAGCACAAATGGCGAGCGAGCTGTGACAGAGGTAACTTTACCACCAGCCACTAATAGAATGTAAATGAACTCCGCTAAGTTAGTAAGACCTAACTTTAAGGACTGTCCTCTTCTGTTTGTAACTCTTTGCCTTTATTTTTCCTGGCATTATTTCAAAGTCTTTTTTCCTAAATTTCTTGCGCCTGCGCTACTATTTACATTTTAAAGTAGCCTCTGGGCGTGGACACGCATTGACCTCTTTAAACTTGATTCGCTCGCCCAATGACTACTATAACTATTATTGTTATTATTATAGCGGTTACTATTATTATTATTATCATTATAACTAATATTATTATAATTTTATTATCTTCATTATTATCTTTGTTATCGTTATTATTATAATAATTATTATTACTATAACTATTATTATCATCATTATTATGAATTCCAGCTAATTTATGAATACACATCCCTCCTTTATTTTGAAGCTTAGACTCATATGTTAGTGAATTCTAGCTAATTAAAAAGTACACAACAGTTTTCACTCCTATATTTAGAAGAGTATCCCCATACTAAACAAGTGCATTAAAGTACAAATTATTATGAACTAAATTGTAGTCAATGTGAACATTTTAAAATTTCTATGAGGTTACCAGCTATCAATTGGCACATGTAGTTATAGTAATACCATTTTAATTACTTATTTTAATACTTAATTCTCCATTTATATTAATCTACATGGGCCAGTATTCTGATTCCTTTTCTAGTCATTTTTATAAAGAAAGACGAAAATGCATCAAGTTTGACATTCAGGCTCAGCTCCCTCTCTCCCCCACACACCCTACCCCTACATTCCCACATTCTTTAAAACTCATGAATATGATTACTTCAGTGATCTTTCCATTCAGTATTTGGTGTGCACCATCAAAAGCCTCTTCTTTTTTTAAAATAAATGCAAAACTATTAACCAAAATAATATCTGCATTAAAGTTATAAAAGTTCTACTCTTCAAAAAATGATGTAAGTTGAAAGTAGAACACATCCAATGTTGAATTGACAGAAGATTATCCTGCAGGGAACAATAAATTAAATGCAAGAACTATGTGTATAACTAGGAGCAAATACAATGTTACCTGTTTAAAAAAAAATAGGGATTCACACTCTTTGAATTTATATTGGTGAAGTGAATTAATTACACTTTTACTTCCATAGTACCACTTACTTGTTTATTGTCCACTACATCCACAAAACCTTTCATTACTTGCACCAGTCATTCTACAGACTGAGGGACATCCTGTATTAGGATCAGATCCATTGATGAAAGATATAACGCCAGTGTATGTAATGCAGTACATGAAAAAAGCACATAACAAACATTTCCAGATGCAGCAGAGCCCATCAGCAATGCTACTACTCTCTATGCTACTGCATGCACTGTTTAAGATTGACTGCAGTCAATTTCACTCTGTCAGAGCTGTTAAATGTCCATGCCTTCCTTAGCTGAGTAAAAATAACCATTTAAGGTGCTACAGCCCTCATTTAATTCTCCACCCCCCCCATCCCAGTAATAGTCTCCGTGGCCAGAACCTTCGCCAATTATGTTTGGTAAAGGGTTAGCAAAAGTGCTTAATGAGTAAATTCACTATATTATTTTTCAAGACTAAGAGTATGAACCACTCACATCTGCTTATTTTGATTGAGGTTGCTTGATCTTCCTCAGGTAAAAATATAACTGAAATGGCTGAGTGATGATGTTTTCCTCACATTTGTATTTCAAATGTAGTATTATTTAGTAATTCAAAATTTCAGTCTTGCCTCCTGTATCTATATTTCATCTAATCGTAGCACTGAACTAGCTATTAAAAATATGAAGATTAAATTGAAACACTAATACTAGAGTTGTCCTTGTGAGTGAGCTATTCTTTTGTACATTTCAGGTGTATATAGTAAGTAATCTAAACAGATTGAAGAATATTCCAAACAAGACAGAAGGTGTTTCCAGTTGATTTATTGTTTACTCTGTTTATTTTCAGTTTGGTGTTGTTAACATCATAATAGTCCAAGCTTGACTAGCTACTCCTAAATATGACAACTGTATAATGAACACATTTTAGTGAGTAATACATGATAGTTGTAAAGTGTGCTAAACTTATGCAATGAAAGTTGAAGTAGGGATAAAGTACTAGGCCACCAAGTAACTTCCCAGGTGTAAACTATAAAAATACTGCATAGCTTTTATTGCTTTGCCTGATTTGAAGTAATCCACATACCACATTAAACATATTCTATTAAGATTAGGGAGTAGTACTTAGCCTTATTCTTGTAAAGCAGTCATAAACTTTGAGAGTATTTATTAGTAATATGTGAGCGGGTCTGGGAAAAGGGACCTTACGGCGCAAAATTGAAATTGAGATATAGGCTCCAGAAGTAAGTCATCGGAAAAATTCTTTCTTTCTCCTATTTTTATTTTTTGCAAAATTAGTCTTAGCGACCCTTACTCTACGTCTATGCCAAATTTCAAATGTCAAAACAACTTAAAAGACCCCAAGCGTGCCGTGAAAAGACAAGCTACTTTTTATTCTCTCTCATTCTCGAAGTACAATAAACAGGGAATGGGCGGAGTTTCAAACTAGCAGCTAAAAATCGGCATAGCTTTGAGACTACTGCGTGCACTCTACAGCTTACCTTTGGCTTTAAGTTTACCGCTACAGCGAATAGAGCAGCTTAGGATTCCAACAAGACAGGTCGTGAGACGCTCTGAAAGCTAAAAAGAACTCTACGCAAACTTCGTTAGTCGCCGAAAAAGCGGCTGTACGATTTAATTGCGTATGAGGAGTACGCCGTTAAGTATACGGAAACGTTAATTATACCGGAAGTGAAAATTCAATTTATGTTTTCTCGATTTCTAGTTCAATTGCTTTGCTGAATAGGGCCCAGTTCAACTGCCAGTTTCTCTGCGTGTCGAAGGTTTTACCCTCCAGTATTTTAGCACTAAGTTGAGATAAATTGTATCTTTTTATTAGTATAAAAAACTCAATTTTTTTGATTTGCGCCATAAGGTCCCTTTTCCTAGACCCACTCACATATATTAACACACCATGCATTACAGATTATATTAAGTTAGGAATGTTGACAAAAGGTAGCTAGTTTATAAAATATAAAGTAATCGGATTACATTTTTTTAGAAATTTTGTTCATGACTTGACATAATAATACTATGTTTAATTATTTTTCATAGTTTCTTTTCAATGTATAATAGCGTGTAGTTTTAAGCTTTAAATATGACTTGTTCATAGCTATCATATAAAATATTGTATGCTTCTGGAATATCCCATCATAACTTGAGATGTGAAGATGTATAAGACAAGTAAGTGTTAGTAGCCAAAAATCTATGGATAGATTTTGTCAACCTTACACATAACTCATAATGAAAGTAAAATATGATGGCATAGAAAACTAAATTTTGTAGTACAACAGCAACAGAATGAATAAACAAGAACAACACCATGTTGCTGGCTTTGGAAATGTAAATGTATTTTGTTTGGAAGAACATTGATAAAATTAATAAATTTGACAACAATTTATATCCAAATACTTACTTTCTTTACTGTTGGCTTCATTACAACTCCACATGATGACATAAAAGATATGTTGTCACATTCTACTTTTATAGGCAATTAGAAAGGGAATTAATTTATGAAGTAAATATTTTCATAAGCTATTGTACATTAATAAGAGTGTATACATATGTATGTAATTCAAGATATTATTATAATATAATAATGTGCATGGTTTTAATTATATAATTACATGTTTTTCATAGTGTGACTGTGAAGATCTGAAGGTACCTGATCTCTATCTCTGTGGAAATTTTATCCGTAATATAGATTTTGTAGAGGTGATAAGGTAATGCATAAAGTTTAGGGCCTAGATAATGTGAACTGATATAAAAAGCAATCCAGATAAGAATGTAATATGAAAGTGAATAAAGTCATCTCCATAGCTATACTACCTCTGGCAAACATAATGTACATGACCAAAAGCTTTTTAATAGCCTTGGTCCACATAAACTGAAATAGTGAATGGGCTTTCTAGCTGCAACATAATAATTAACAGCAAATGTATTATATACTAGTACATTGCTATTATATATGTTTTATAATATTAATAAAATCTGTAATATGATAAAATAATGTAACATGTTTATTCTAAATTTTATGAACGCACACTATGCATAGTGGACACTGAATTAAGAATCATTCTCAGTATTCTTTATAACAACTAAACTATATGCTTGATTATCAACTAGTTCAATATCATCTTTTTTATTACTATTTTGTTGCAGTTCAGTAGCAATGACAGTCTCGACAATTATTATCAATGTCTTCATATTCATCAATTCCATGTTCTACTTGGTGATCTCTGTTTGGTACAGATATTTGATTTGATAAACTCTTTTTATGTATAATGTAACAGACAATACATCCAACAGTCATTGTTACTGCCATACATATTATTATAATACTATGTTGCCACTGATATTATTACAGGAACTTGTACAGGTGCTGATGAAGGTGTTATATAGATATATACTATTTTTTATTATCAATTATAGCGTCGGTTGAAAAGTTGTGAACGGAAAGTGTTTTAACAGTGTTATAATATTTTGGAATACTTTATTATTATTGTTAGTTGTTGAATTTGTGGAGTTTCCTGAGAAGTTGTAAATCTAGTGAGTGTTGTTGTTTCAGCTAAGGTAATAAAAAGAACAATTACTAAGCTGTCTTAATTAATGAAATATTTAATTTAATTTAATTAATACATTTATTTATTGATTTATTTGTTTGTCAGTCAGTCAGTCAGTCAGTCAGCCAGTCAGTCAGTCAGTCAGTCAGTCTGTCTGTCCATCATTTGCAAGATTATTGAGCAGTTGAGATATAGACTCCAGAAGTACGTCATAGGAAAAATTCTTTCTTTCTCCTATTATTGTTTTTTGCAGAATTAGTCTTAGTGACCATTACTCTAAGTCTACGCCAAATTTCAAATGTCGAAACAACTTAAAAGACCCCAAGCGTGCCGTGGAAAGACAAGCTACTTTTTATTCTCTCTCGTTCTCGAAGTACAATAAACGGGGAATGGGCGGAGTTTCAAACAAGCAGCTAAAAAAAGGCATAGCTTTGAGAATAGTGCATGCAATCTACAGCTTACCTCTGGTTGAAAGTTTACCACTACATGGAGTAGAGTAGCCAAGGATTCCGACAAGACCGTCTGGGAGACGCTCTGAAAGCTAAAAAGAACTCTACGCAAACTTCGTTAGTCGCCGTTAAAAAGCGGCTGTACGATTTAATTGCGTATGCGGAGTACACCGTTAAGTATACGGAAACATTAATTATACCGGAAGTGGAAATTCAATTTTATGTTTTCTCGATTTCTAGTTCAATTGCTTTGCTGAATACAGCCCAGTTCAACTGCCAGTTACTCTGCGCGTCGAAGGTTTTACCCTCCAGTATTTTAGCACTAAGTTGAGATAAATTGTAGCCTTTTATCAGCATAAAAAACTCAATTTTTTTGGTTTGAGTGAAGTGCCCCCTTTTCCCAAAAATAAACGTATTATAAAAAAAAATAAGGCTTCCTTATTCCCCATTATGGACTGTATTTATCTCATTGGTTATGAACCTTAATACTGTAGTAAGAATACCTAGCATAGGAAAAAATTATATACACACCACTGTTAAAAATAAGTAGTTCAGGTAACCCCAAAAGTGGGGTTTCAGTAACTGGGCAAATTACACTCCCCTTGGATGGTCACAGCAACTCTTCTGGGGAGTAAAACATTTCTATGTGGAGCATAGTCTGATGAAGAAATATAAATATCACTGAAGGTTAGCAATTCTACTGCAAAATAAAGTCAAAAAGAAGGATGCTTCTTCATCCAAAGATACTTACCATTAGCTTCTCTGTTAACTTACATGTTCCATTGTTTACTCTGTGATATCACAGAGTGAACACTGGCTGTATGTTGGATATAGTATTAAAATTTTGCATTGGGTTTTACTAGGCCCATGAATATCATTAATATATCTTAACAACCATCCATGGAGTTCCACTAACTCCTTTACTGATTTACTCCCCCAAATTACTCCCCCAAGGAGTTACTCTAACTCCTAAATTTTAACAGTGCATGATATATTTGTACCATGGTACTTTCAAATCATTCAATAACAATGATCAATTCAGGTTGAAAATATTATTTCATACCCACCTCATAAAGTGAATTGTCCAATCACGAATTAGATTAACCCAAAGCGAATCTACAAGTTGATTGCATTAGTTGGTGCAAATTTATTCTCGGCTTTCGGTCTATTAACCTCAACATCAAGGTCTAACTTACACATACACATTATTATGTCCATATGTGCATCATCTAAATCTAGATTTAGAGTGTAAAACATTCCTCAACTCTCCTATACAGTTAGTGGAATTTCAAGCCCTGTGTTTTTCTTATAGATTTTTTGTGCATTAGATTGTTGTTGCCAATAAATCAGTTATTTAAAAACTAAACCCTATTGGGAAAAATTGTTTTGTTTACTTGTAGAGCTGGTGGAAAACAAAATTTATATAGCATGTCTTATAGTGTGTGGAACTGCACAAATGTATCATAAAAAAATTAAAGTCGGATATTCAATAGTTTGTCATAAAGAGTCTCAAAAGAGGGCTCGGTCACTAGGTGACGCCTTCCAGCACATCAACATTACATCATACATGTTTGCTGGACAGTTGGTAGGTTTAGCCAGAAGAGTTCTCGGATGTTTCTGAGTGGCATCGACCACGAGTTCCTCATCTTGCATGTCTTCATATGGAATGTCCTTAGCTAATGTGAATATCTCCCACATGGTCACTCCAAATGCCCACACGTCTGTTTTGGTAGAGAACTTGCCATAGAAGCATTCTTTGGCCATCCAGCGTACTGGTAATATCGCATGACCCTTCAGGACGTAATAGTGGGATTGGTACAAGTTACGACTCATACCAAAGTCGGCTATTTTGACTTGCATGTTATTGCCAACAAGGCAGTTTCTGGTGGCCAGGTCACGGTGGATGAAGTTCTTTGAACTTAAATACTTCATACCACTGGCTATTTGAGAGCACATGTCAGTCAATGTTCTCATTGAGATACTAATGTCATTTTGTTCTTCATAATTTATGACAGTGTTCTCAAAATTAACTAAATATCGAGCAAGGTCTCCTTTATCTATGTACTCCATCATGATGTATGTCATTGATCCTTTACATGATCCTAGAACTTTAATCACATTTTCATTGTCTAGTCTAGACATGAATTTGAGTTCTTTTTCAAAATCTTCAAGTGCTTTGGCTGATGGATTAGCTTTGAGCTGTTTGACAGCTACTTTTATTGACTTAGTTCGGTCTTTATCTTCCCCAATATTTAAATTTTTTTGACTGAGATCTACAGTATAAGCAAGTATCACTTTTCCAAAAAATCCAGTACCAATTGTTTTTATTTTCATAATATTGTAGGGGCTAAGATTAGGAACTGTACGCAGAGATGAAGTATTGATTTCAGGTGTGCTATAAATAGGACCATAGATAGTATCTTCTGGAAGGTCTTTGGTATCTTCAGTTTCTGAACTAGCAATGTCTTTGATATTGTTTGCATCAACACTGTCAGTAATGTTTGCATTATTATTTTTATTTGGGTCAGCAACACATTGTATAATGTCAGCTTTTAAATCATCTGTGTGAGTTGAAGATTCTGGTATTAATAAGTTTGATGCAAACTCTTCAGACATTGAAAATTTGGGTGAATATTTTTTCACTGAAGAGTACAGTTGCCTTTGTTTGTCGTGATCATGAGTGTTTCTTTCAGAAGGTGCCAGATCCTTGACACTGAAATCATTCATGTTGGACACTCTTTGGTCACTATCCTGTCTGACTAATTGTGTTGACTTATTGGAGTCGTGAGTTATATTATTTTCTGTTTCTTTGATGGAAATTTCATCATATTCATAGTGGCTTGAAGTAGCTTTAAATAATTAGGTAAGAGGATTGTTTTCTTTAGTGTCAGTATCTATTATCATGAGTTAGAATAACTTGCCATTCGTGGTCCTTGAACAATTGTCCTTCCATAATCATCGTTGTTTGATATGGTGTTGTCTAGAGAAGTAACCGTAGCAAACTGTTGGTTTCTAGTGTTCCCTGATTCAACCTCTTCCTGCTTGGACAAATCTATTCTGCTCAATTTTTTCTTATGCCACATGCACAATACTGTCATTAAACAGCCTATTATGATTATTATTATCAATGTTATTATTACTGAAACTAGTACTGCTACTATTAGATAGGATGGGAACGAATCTGTTTGGCCAAGGATTATCATAGTTGTATTATACATTTCAGTCTTTGCAATTGTGATGTTTGGCAGAGTATCAGTAAATGAAGAATTAGAAGATGTATCAATGAATGTTGTAGTGGCTACAAATAGGAAATACTAACATATGTGAATAGTCTAATATCTAATTTGTTGGACACAACCAGTATAATTATCATGTTAAAAATGATATTTATGTTATGAGAGATTTTGCTAAATTATTTAACATTAAAATAATGGCAGAATGTTAAATTCTTTATTTGTACTATTATTGTATTACTCTGGTCATTATTGTTATTAATATAAATATTTCCAAAGTATAATTATTATTATCTATAACTTATATTGGCGTCAGAAACAAATTAATTAATCAAGAAATCTGAATGAAAAATGTATTATATTATTAGACTTGTTTTAGTCCACAGAACTGAACTCAATATTTCATATAGTAATGTCACATTGTAATTTCAACTTGTGTATCTCTTTAACTTTTGGATAACAATTAATTAAAAAAATAATATTATCACTCACAGTGTAGTTTGATTATGTTTAGATGTGAACAATATTAAGTCACAGTATGCAAGAGCCAATACTGTAGTGTGTCATCAACTTAAAAAAAAATACTGCTATATTACAATATTTGTGACTACTAAGCCAGGTGCACAAATATATTTTATCAACTTACACATGTGAGTAACTTCATCTCTAAATGTAACCTCTCCTATTCCACCTATAGTTCTTGAATTTACAAACTCAATAATATATATTGTATTTGATTCTACCGGAGATAAATTAATAGTAATATTTATTAAAGACAAACAATTAGACATATTCTCAGGCAATGTTACATTACCAAGAAGAGAATCGTGCAAGAAAGCTGGAAATGTAATACTTCTGTAAACATTAATGGTAAGTGCTTCATTTGGCATATTCCATAATGTACAATAGAATATATTCAATTCTACTTCTTTTAAAACGAAAGATTGAAGGAATTGAAATGATACTGTATAAGAATTAAGGGTGCCATTAACTAAAGTTGAGAAGCCCAGGAACCTCTCTGACAGACATCAAAAGTAGGAATAATTCCATCAATGAGAGTTCCATTAGTATGACTTAGTTGTCCAGTACAATCACAGAACCTCTCACTACTTGCACCAGTCATCCTACAGATTGAGGGACATCCTGCATTAGGATCAGATCCATTGATGGAAGATACTCCTGTGAGTGTAAATGCTGATGGTCGAAATGTAGCACCTTAATAAAGTAGTTGAATAATATTCAGAGTAGTAATGAGAAGAAAAAAAATAACACTCACCAAAGCATACAACACCTACGGTTGCTATTAACCACAAATTTGCTTTCTTTGCTGCAAAACTGCCCATAGCTCATCTGATGAAAATTGTGCTGAAGCAGGTTAGGTCAAGATTACTGTATCACTAATTCTAAAGCTCTTATAATTTAGCCAAAACTGCAGGAAAGTTTATTTTTCTTCATGCAAAAAGATTCTAGAAGAAAAATATTTTTGAAGTAGTGTTTTGAACTGAAAGTGTTTTGAACTGAAAGTGTTGTGAACTGAGTGTTTTGTATTTGACCTCATAACATTATTCCATACTGTTTTTATAATACTTTTTTATAACAATGAATAGAATGTTTTGGGAAGGACTCAAAAACTACAGATGTTTAGTATTACTGATTCCAGTAACCAACCACTACCTTAAATCCCCCAAACATGAGGTCTATTCCAAAGGGGGAGCAAGTAAGATTTTAGCCTCTACTAATTTTAATTTAGTGATAAAATTTGTTTACCATTATTAAATTTCTCATAAGCCTACATTATACTTTCTGATGAAAGTACAAAAGTATTTGTATTTAAAATTATATCATATCTTAATTTAATGAAGAACAATATCTTTTGTATTGTGTTTGATATAATATTCATTAATAATACCTTTTTCTTTTAGGTGAATACACTGTGAGAAACAGAGCAACACTTTTAGACAATATGGATATATGGAATAAATTTATATGAGGTTATTGTAATCAAGATAAAAACTCATCAAATAATTTATATGGAAAATGAACCAAAACAATATCTTACTTATGCTTAAATTGAGAACAACTTATGCTTATAATACATTTCATGTTTTGTTTATAAAACAAATTTTTTAGCCATAAAATTTAACTAAATATTATGATAAAGTTTATTTTATTATCACAGTAATAATGTGTGTGTGTGAGCTGGCACAGTTTTGTTAGTAAGTCATTACTAATATACACGTTGTATATATATTATTGTAATCTAATATATTTTAAATATGACTGTAATATTATAAATAGATTGCTCAATTAAGGTTTTATTCATTATATTATTTTTAATCATTTAATGTAACGACTGATTTTAAAAACAAATTTCTTAGCCTGCATAGTTTGTTGTCTGTATTCCATTTCTTAGCATATCATTTAATCAGACTTAAATATTATGTCTGATTACATATCAATCTAGTTTCAGTAATCAGGATCGTTACATTTACTTAGCAGCATTAGAGAACAAAGTTTAAGCATAAGAGGTGATTTTTACAATTGTTTGTGTTTAATTTTAAGTATAAATAACAAATAAATGAAACACCTAGGGAGCGAACCCTCAGCGTTCCTATACATTAGCTACTTAATACAAAGGCCTAAAGAATGAATTACTTGTAGTATCTTTATAATAAATATGCCTATATGTATGTTCGTGCACGTCGATTATATATAAAACTTGAGCAAGTGGACAGGCAACTCGTGTAATGAAACTGTAGACGTTACTACCGTCCACATAAGAGAAGCTTAACCTACAAGTGACACTCACCTCACTAGTAGTTTATAAATGAGAAATTCAAGACTATCCGTAAAAGGCTGAGAATAATGTAATGCAGAAGTAGCGCGAGCAGACCAAAAAATTATTTGCTCACGAGAGTACGGGGGGCTTTACCAATAATCGCTTACGATCGTGCTGCCAAAATAGCTATAACTAGTGATGTGTTTGAGCACATATGGTGAGGAACTGGTCTGATTGAACTTTAAATATGAATGCTAGCTGCTAATAAATTTTGTTAAATATTTTTGTTTAGTTTATTGCTATTCTTTAGCAACACACAACACTTTTATACATACTTGTTCACTGGATGTACCAGCACAAGACCTGCATTGTATTCTCTTCATGACATGACTATTGGACAAAGGATTTTCAAAGAGTAAGAATTCAAATTTCCAAGGATGATACAGGTAATAAACTGACGGTTTTCATTTAAGCTAGTCGCCTTTCCAAAATATGCTACGTTCTAAATGCTCTATTGTGCCTGGGATCTAGTAGATATAGCAATACGGGTGTATCTTCTCTTAGTGATTTGACTATTGGAATTTGAATTTTTAAGTAAGAACAAATCTGTTACTTAAGGCGTACAGCGCATTAACGAAGTTAACTCACCACTGCCGCTAAAAAAAGTAAATGAACTCGCTAACTTTGGATAAACTAACTGTGAACGTCTCTCCGTTCTGTCTCCATAGCTCTTTTTGTTGTTGTTATTGTTTTTTTTTGTTCTCCTAGCATTATTTTATTTTAAAGTCTTTTCTCTGGACTTTTCCCCCCCGCACTAATGTTTACGTGTTTAAGTAGGACAAGCTTTGAACTTTGCCATAAATGTATTTATTCCACTTGGGTTTACTGTAGTGGAGCCTACCCCAGCCAGTTAGAGCAGCTGCTATAATATCAGCTGGGGTTGTGGGAGCCCCTAGTGAGTTTTCTCCAACTTTACATCTTGAATTACCAAAAATCTACTCCTGTGAAGATATCAGTGTGGAATATACCACTTATTACTCTCATCAGAGTGATATGGCTAGATATTTCACTCTCAGGCTTTATTTTCACTCCCCTTTGGCTCTTGGAAATAAATTAGCTTGCTCTTGAAATATTTCACCATATCACACTCTGACTCATGTAATAAGTACTATATATACACCAACAATCTCTAATTGAGACCTGTTAGTGAGAGTCTCGCCCAACAAGGTAGCTTTGTCCGAAAAACTATGAGTTGCAATGAAATATTATGGCACAATGTTAAAGGGCCTGAAAATGTTCAGGTTAAGTCAAGATTACTGTATCACAAATTCTAAAGCTCTAATTTAGCCAAAACTGAAAAGTTATTTTCTGCATGAAAAAAGATTCTAGAAGAAAAATATTTTGGTACTAGTAGTATTTTCAACTGAAGATGTTTTAAAATGAAAGTGTTTGGAACTGAAAGTGTTTTGTATTTGACCTCACATTGTTCTTTACTGTATTGATAATACTTTTTTATAACAATGAATAGAGAGTTCTGGGAAGGATTCAAACACTATAGATGTTTAGTATTACTGATTCCAGTAACCAACCACTACCTTAAATCCCCCAAACATGAGGTCTATTCTAAAGGGGGAGCAAGTGAGATTTTAGTCTTTACTAATTTTAATTTAGTGATAAAATTTGTTGGCCATTATTACATTTCTCATAAGCCTACATTTTACTTTCTGATGAAATTACAAAAGTTGTTGTATTTAAAAGAAATCATATTTTAATTGAATGAGGAAATATATCTTTTGTATTGTGTTTGATATAATATTCATTTCTTTTAGGTGAATTTAATACACTGTATGAAACAGAGCAACACTTTTAGACAATATGGACATATGGAATACATTTATATGAGGTTATTGTAATGAAGATAAAACTCATCAAATTATTTTTATTGAAATTTTTATTAAATTGAGAACAACTTATGCTTATTATACATTTCATCTTTTGTTTATAAAACTAATTTTTAGCCAGTAAAAATTTAACTAAATATTATGATGAAGTTTATTTTTATTATCACAGTAATAATGTGTGTGTGATCTGGCATATAAAAATTTATTAATAAGTCATTACTATTGTATAAATATGACTGTAAAATATTGAATGCTCAATTAAAGTTTTATTCATTTATCATATTTTACTTTTAATCATTTAATTTAACGACTGATTAAAAAAAATATCTTAGCCTGCATCGTCTGACGTCTGTATTCCAATTTCTTAGCACATCATTTAAATATATGTCTGACTACATATCAATCTCTTTTCAGTAATTAGGATCGTTACTTTAACTTAAGTAGCAATAGAGAACAAAGTTAAGCATAAGAGGTGATTTTATAATTGTTTGCGTTTAATTTTAAATAAAAATCACAAATAAAATTATGAAACACCAAGGGCGTGAACCCTCAGCGTTGCTATACATTTGCTACCTAATACAAACATCTAAAGGAAGATTTATTTGCAAATATTCCAATACGTATGTTCGCGCACCTCGATATAATATAGAGCTTGAGCAAGTGGACAGGCAACTCGTGTAATGAAACTGTAGACGTTACTACCGTTCACATAAGAGAAAACCACATAGTAAAACATGAGCCTAACACTTTATGATATAATGTATAATTAAATTTATAGAATACTGCATTTTATAACTGTTTTTAGTAACAAAATAGTCTCATTAGAGCTAGGTATGACTCATCATTAAAATATATGAGTTTTAATAGCATTATAGCTAGAATTAAAATAAGGTTATCCAATAGCTAGCTACTTTCAAGCAGTTTGTGGCAGAATTCATGTTTACTATTTTTGACTTCAGAGTAAACGCATTAATGTTTGATAAACTTGCAAATTATGTTTCATAATTCTCAAGATTAAACTAAAACAAACTATTGTTGTGTTATGCACCACAGTTTTACTTTCAATATAATAATTTGTATTATTGTAAACGTTAAATGTTGTTTCCAGAATTCCTTAGTTGAGAAAGGTACATATATAATTGTATTACATTCTATTTTAATTTATTTAAGATAGCCCATTTTAATAAACATGTTTATAATCTATTTATTTCATGTATTGTTAACATAATTCTGAGAATTTTAGGTTGAAACAGATTTATAATACTATTTATACTCACAATACATGAACTATTAACACACTAGATGTGGAGGATTATTGAAGCAGCTCATACACTAGGGCTTAGCTATTCCCCGCAGGTAGTTGTATTCACTGCCAACAGAGTTGATGTGTGGCTGCTTTGCATTAGTCTTTTGAAAGATATTATTGTATGTTTTTAATACAAAAGACAAGCACATGATGTTGTAAGCACATGATACACCACAAACTAGTATATAAATTAATAACACAGTAAGCACTATTCAACAGTGAACATGACCACTAATGAATGAAGGAACAATATTATGCTGTATAAACATATATATATAACTGACACGTCTATTAATATATTATTCTCAAAATCGTCAAATTGTTATCTTCTTAATTACCCATCACATCTTAAATATAGGGCAGGCCCCACATTACACATACATACACTGTTCTTACATCATAAATCTTTCAGTCATTTCCAACTGACTATAAGCATAGCTGTGTCAAAGTTTGCTTGAGCTTTCCACCAATCAGATTGTTCAGTTCGTGGTAAATACACATCATACCCACCTTCTAGGAAATGACTAAGTGAGCAGTACAAGTGTCATAAAGACATAGTACAAGTCCATTACATTCCTCAATTCAGTCAGTACACTACACTATCCTTTTGTTTATAGACCTCTTGTTGTGCAAATTTCACTTCAACCTCCACATTATGATGTAATTCATACAGAATAGTACAACGATATTATTCAACATTATTCATGACATAAAACCTCGTTCAAATAATCTACATGTATACAATTTAAGTGTACAAAACTGAAAAATTAGTGTATTATTGATATCACAACATGAAAAATGCTCCAAATTAAAATAACACTAGATCTGTGTTTTTATGCATATTATTTTGCTAGATTATAATATATAAAAATGCAACAATTGTTGATAAACAAATAATGTGCACACTATTATAAACTTACTAATATGTTTTATTTATGTATAGCTGTCTTAGAGTGAATCATTCAATATATCATATATAGTCTCAAAACTTGCTCTATCACTAGGTGACTCCTTCCAGCACATCAACATTACATTATACATGTTTGCTGGACAGCTGGTAGGTTTAGCCAGAAGAGTTCTTGGATGTTTCAGAGTGGCATCGACCACGAGTTCCTCATCTTGCATGTCTTCATATGGAATGTCCTTAGCTAGTGTGAATATCTCCCACATGGTCACTCCAAATGCCCACACGTCTGATTTGGTAGAGAACTTGCCATAGAAGCATTCTTTGGCCATCCAGCGTATAGGCAGCGCTGTATTTACACCACTGAGGATGTAATAGTGGGATTGGTATAAGTTACGACTCATACCAAAGTCGGCTATTTTGACTTGCATGTATTTGCCAACAAGGCAGTTTCTGGTGGCCAGGTCACGGTGGATGAAGTTCTTTGAACTTAAATACTTCATACCACTGGCTATTTGAGAGCACATGTCAGTCAATGTTCCCATTGAGATACTAATGTCATTTTGTTCTTCGTAATTTATGACAGTGTTCTCAAAATTAACTAAATATCGAGCAAGGTCTCCTTTTTCCATGTACTCCATCATGATGTATGTCACTGATCCTTTACAGGATCCCAGAACTTTAATCACATTTTCGTGGTCTAGTCTAGACATGAATTTGAGTTCTTTCTCAAATCCTTCAAGCGCTTGGGCTGATGGATTAGCTTTCAACTGCTTGACGGCTACTCTTATCGGTTTCGTTTTATCTTCGTCTTCTCCAATATTTAAATCTTTTTGACTCAGATCTACAGTGTCAGCAAGAACGACTTTGCCAAAATATCCAGTTCCGATAGTCTTCACTTTCTTGATGTTTTCGGGTTTGAGAACAGGTATTGTTCGAAGAGATGAAGTGCCTAGTGTATATGTGTCATAGACTGGTGCATAGATGTCTTCATCTTGAAAGTCTTTAGTGACCTCAGCTCCTATAAACATGGATGGCTGCAATTCCTCTCGAACACAGTCATACACATTGTTAGCATCGTCGTTAGTTTCATCTTCATCTGAGTCAGCTACATTAGGGTTATCATAAATACCTAGATCTGTGTCACCTTGTGTGGTGTTAACTTTTGAGTCCTCTGTCTTTCTGTCTGGGGCACTTTCCTTCATAGTACTTCTGTGTGTTATTGGCTTTTCTCCACCTCCTGGCTCTAATTTCTCTGTGATTTCAGAGTATACTTCATCGGTAGAAATATCTCCTTCAACTTCACTGTACTTGCCCTCATAGATATGATTTACAGACATAGCTTTCCTGGCCTCGTCTATTGTGCTATAATAGGCTGGGTCTTCAGCAGTAGTGGAGTCACAATTGGGATTTACGGTCTCTTCTCCTTCTGCATTGCCATTCATGACATTGTAGCCAGTCTCTGGTGGTTCACCATTATCAGACTTAAGAGCTAGATATAGCTCAGGAGTTTTCTTCGGAACTTCTGGTGGCACATCCTTCCTGATGAGAGAGTAAAGTAGCCTTTTCTTACCAGGTGGATGGGTTGGCGTTTCAGAAGAGGCTTGATCTTTGCCACTCAAATCAATTTTGTTGTACATATCTGGACCTTTTACCTGTCAGCTAGTTTCTTCAGCATCAATAGAGTCGTAAGTGGTATTTAATTCAGTTTCTTTGATAGAAATGTCATTGTATCCAAAATCTTTTGAGTTGGCTCTGTTTGGTGAAGTCAGTGTACTGGTATCTCGAGATAGAGGATTCACTATCTTGGAATACGAGTTGGGATTGCTGGATAGATTATGCTGAGAGGTAGTTGGTAGAGAGTTATTCGGAGAAGCAATTCGTGGTCCATGGACAACGGTCCTCTCATAATGGTTGTTGTCGGACGCCTCGGTTTCTGGAGATGTGAATTTAATTGTCTGATGGCTCATTGTGTTCTCTAATACAACATCTTGTAGCTGTTGTGCTTCCACTCTGTCACTTTTCTTTCTTCGAGACATGCAGAAGACTACTATTACTCCTCCAGAAATGACCAGTACTAATAATAATACTATCACAGCCCCCAGTGCAGCAACTATAGGTATAATGGAGGATGATGATGAAGATGCAGTGCCAGAAAGTTCTTGAGTTGTAAACGTACCAAGTGATGTTGAGCTTCCTGGAGTAGTCTATGAAGTAGCATCAGTTCTTTCTGTGGTAGGATCTGTGTTTTGATTTGACAGGCTGCTGGAAGTAGTCATATCAGTGGAAATGGATGTAGTCATTGTATCTGATGTTGATGATGATAAGTCATTTGAAATTGTGCTCGTAGCACTTATGGCTGTTGATGCTGCAAATATGATATTAAATAGAAAAATAATCAGGGTTAAGTTGTTGATCCTGTTAGTCTGTCACTTGCATTCTTTGATCAATAATTTTACAATATTGTCAAACACAATAGGTAGTAATGTGTAGCTATCAAGACAAAATAAAACTATAGAAAAGACTAGGATAGGGCATAAGTATTTTTGACATAGCTATTGTTATTTATTTTTGCATAAACAATTTAAGATTGAAATGAATACTTGAGCAATATGTAGCATAGTTGTTTTAGCAATCTTAAAGTGACAAAAGAAGTATAGTAGAGCCTCCAAACTGAGAATTTGAGACAAGGCTTTCAGTTCACAAATAAAGGGTAAAGGCTTGTTTGTTGTAAGAAGTGAGTAATGGAGGGAGGAAATATAAAATGAGTTTTATTGATATAAGTGAGTATTGTTAACTTCAGCAATATTTTAGATTGGCATTAGCTGATACAGTGCATTTGACTATCCTTGCGTTGGAAGTTTACTTAGAATATAGTTGTGCTGTTATCTCATCAGTTTAATGATAGACACTAGCTAATTACAACTATCACACAAATATTTTTCCTATTCAAATTGCGTCATAAGTAGGATCAATATGCAAAATAGTGGTCGACTTATGCCTTAATTTTAGAATAACTCGCTACATTTTCACTCGCTATATATTCTGTCATTAGAAACTAGCTAGTTACGGTATTATGTTGCTAACTGCATAAATATGATTTTACTCAGAACCTGCACAAGTTTGTTATTAATACCAAATAAAACTTAATCAAATGATATTAAGAACAATAATTATATGGTGTGAAAGACACATAAGTAATATATAATATTGAGGACTCTGATGAACTTACACTCTTGATCCTGAGTAACTTCAACTTCATCTCTGTATATCACTACACCAATATATATTCCTCCCACAGTACCAGAATTAGTGAATTCAATAACATATATGTTACCATCTCTAGTTGGTGATGTGGTAATGCTTATAGTCTCCAGAGACACACAGTTTGATTCTGAAGTTATAGTTCTACTACCAATTGGAGTTGTGGATGTGAATCCTGGAAATACAATATCTCTGTGAATATTGATGGTCAGACCTGATCTAGGTATAAACCATGGAGTACAGAGAAATATGCTCAGTTCTACTTCTTGTAGCATAAAAGAGTTAGGGAATCTTAATCCAATAGCTTTTGAAGTTGTGACTAAACCTAGAGTGTAGAGTTGAGAAGCCCAGGTACCTCTCTGACTGACATCAAATGTAGGAATGACTCCATCAATGATAGTTCCATTTGTATCACTTAATTGTCCAGTACAATCACAGAACCTTTCATTACTTGCACCAGTCATCCTACAGACTGAGGGACATCCTGCATTAGCATCAGATCCATTGATGGAAGATACACCAGTGAGTGTATATGCAGTAGGATGAAATGTAGCTCCTATAATTTGTGCAATGATACGAGTATGGTGACACATTAAAATCCGCACTTACCGTAGCAGGCACAGCATAGCGCTAATACTAAGAGTATGTCTATCATTCTTTCAGCTGTAGCTTCCAGAACAGTTTTCCACCGGCGGTGGCAGCAAGGCCCTCAGAATTATAATGGGAGAAGAATATTACAGTAAGTACGAGAAGACAAGCCTTACTTTCTTGAAGCCACACCCTAAAAAAAACGTTGTTTTTTTTGTTTTTTTTGTTTGTTTTTGCGCTTTGGAGTAATTCGGCACAATTAAAAATAATGTCGTTTTCGTTTTGTTTTTTTTGGTTTTGTTGTTTTGTCTTTGTATTAGTCTATCAATTGTTTTATCAGGGTAACAAATTCTATCGGGATGCCCCCTCTGGTAAAGGGATAATGTATGTAGCCGTTATCCCTCATGAGTGTATAGTGAATATTTCCACTATTGCAACATTAGTTCTTTTTATAGTTAATAAATAATTTGTTATATCCTTATGATGCTTCAGGCTGAATTAGCTAGCTATTGATAAAAAAAAATTCAAACTAAAAAAAAAAAGTAATGCTTCTCAGAATTACTGTAACACCCTTCTCCTATTATAGTTTAAGGGCCTAGCTACTACCTCTGGTGGAAAACCTTTCTTATCTTTACCTGATATGGAAGCTGCAGCTTATAGAATTGTAGATATCATGTTAGTGATAGCGCTATGTTGTGCCTGCTATGGTAAGAGTGTATATACTCATGCGATTTTACAATTTATAGGAGCCACGTTTAGTCCCTCTGGATATACATCAGTGTTGTCACAATTATATATGTCAGCAATGTATTCATTCTGACTAAAAATTACGTAAGCAAAAAGTAAATAGCTCTTTGTGTTTGTAATAGCTAAGGTAAAGGCTTCATAGTGGGTTTTTATATGCATTATCTGCTACACATGCCTGAACACAAGCCTATGTCTGAATGTCTCTTATATTTAAGAAACTGGGTTCTTTATGAATATTATGATGACTGCATCCTCATCCTACTTTCTTTATTTTCCTAAAAATTATAAAATGCCATGAAGCTATTTATTTTTAGTTTATGCACATTATTGAGATATCAACAATTAGTTACAAGTCTATTTAGCAGTTGTTTGCTTGCATATATTCATTTTCAATTATGTTCTTACATTATTGTTAGATATTTACCTGATTATCTAATTCATTCATTATTTACACATAATTATGTGCTTCACATTAAATGATAACAAAAGAAAAGTCTATATGAAGTTATTCTTTTAAAGCACCTAGATAAACTCAATACATGTATCTATAGTAAAAGCTGTAATATACATAGTATTTCTAATCCAAGTACATATATATATTGTGTTATTATTTATTAGCTTCTGTTCTGATTTTTGGGGTTTACAACTACATTTCTGTACCACAATATTTCTATCAAGCCTAAGCAACTGCTAAAGTATCAGCCTAAGGTGAAATAATAAATATTATGAAATATATACTAAAAGTTGAATAGAGTTTCCACAGACCTTTTCATTCATTGTCACAATGAAGTATGGTATAATAGTACTTTTTTGGCAGATGAACAATGTATTGGAAAAACCATCATAATCAATTTATTATTTTTATTATCATACAGTTTTGTACTACTGAACTTTCAACATGTATTCCTCATCTACTGTAAAATTTTTACTTTAAGAATAATTGATAGTAAAAAATTACATGCTAATTTTACTACTGTCATAAATCATATTTTAATAGCCCGAACTTGTAAAATAGTGTAATTGTGGTTTTAGGAACTAAAGAATGTAGAGCACTTGATATAGTTAACAAAACTAGAATTATATTAAAAGACATTGTTGAAAGTACGATAATTATACAAAGTATAGGTTAACTAAACTTGGACATTCTAATGTTTTTGCTTGCAAATCCTGTTGGTATAATTAGGGTAGATTTTGGTGTTCAAAATGCATAGCCTACTATGCATACAACTGGTCATATAAAATATATTTGTATTATAATTAAAAAATGATGTGAATACATTAATACTGAAGTAATGCTAACTACAAGGACTTCACATTTGACTCTGAGTAACTTCATCCCTGAAAATCACTTCACCAATATACCCACAGGTACAAAATTAGTGAATTCAATAACATATACGTTACCATCTCTAGATGGTGATGTAGTAATGTATATAGTTTCCAGAGATGAGCAGTTTGCCTCTAAAGTTAGTGTAGTACTACCAAATTGGAGTTGTGGACGTGAATCCTGGAAATACAATATCTCTGTGAATATTGATTGTCAGACCTGATCTAGTTATAAACCATGCAGTACAGAGAAAAATGCTCAGTTCTACTTCTTGAAGCATAAATGAACTAGAGAAAATAAATCCAATAGCATGTGAGGTAGTAGTTGCATCTACAGTGTAGAGTTGAGCAGCCCAGGTATCTCTCTAACGGACATTAAATGTAGGAATAATTCCATCAATGCGAGTTCCAGTAGTATCACTTAATTGTCCAGTACAATCGCAGAATCTTTCATTACTTACACACGTCATCCTACAGACTGAGGGACATCCTGCATTAGCATCAGATCCATTGATGGAAGATACTCCAGTGAATGTATTTCCATTAGGAGGTAATGTTGCACCTATTACAAGACCAGATATACAAATGGCAACACACACGTCCAGAAACATACAGTCTGAAATACTCCATAATGCAATTAAAATCACCACTGTACTGAACAATATCATTTCTGATTATGTGGACACTTGAACATCAGTATGTTTTTGCTAGTTTTATATGCATAAAATGCCTCATGCTACGAATGTAGCAATAATAACTATGTTTACTATTACTTTTGGCTTACTTTCAATAGTATGTTGTTATTGTAACATATAATTCAAACTTGCCTTTTTGAAAACATTAGTTAGTCATGTTATTGTGCATAGCTATTAGAGTTAGTTTAGATATCAATAGGTAAAGATATTATCAATTCTGTAACAGCACCTCAAAAAAAAACAAAAAAAACAGCAACAAATAGGAAGGTGCTCTTTAGTTTCAAAACACACCAGAAATTGAAATGGCATCATATTTAAAACATGAAATGATATAAATCAGTAGGTTGAGATAGTTTTATAGACATCACATGCCACATGTTGAGTTTGTACAAGAATTATGCTTCCTATTAGTTTTTGTTTACTTTCAATAATGTCTTGTTATTGTAACATATTATTCAAACTTGACTGCTTGTAAACATATTGGTTAGTCATATTATTGCAAATTGTTATTAGATTTGTTTACATTGTGATTTCGTAGAGATATAAAGAATACAGTTACAGCACAACATAAATCATGAGAAACCAAAAAGGAGGTGCTCTAATGTCAGAAAACACGTGAAAAAGTGAAAAATTAATGACAATACGTGAAACAAGAAGTGTGAGTGCAGTCCAGTCAGCTAGTTCAATAAGTTATCAGAATTACTTTCAAAAAGTCATAATTTAGTTATGATTATACTCTTTTTATATTACAATGTCTTAATAATCAATTTAATAGTGAGTAGAATTGTATGTGGTTAATGCTCTTTGTTCCACTTCTTCCATTACTAAGGCTCTTTCTACTGGTAAATGAAATTACATCAAATGACACTAGTTGTGTACCAATTTGGTAAACCTAGTTCTCTGATGAAATTTGAGATCTCCAATGAATTGGCCACATATGTGAGCTTGTCTTCCCTACTAAAAGTGATAAAATGGGGACTAGATGTTTACCATAGCTAGAGACTGGTTAGTCAAAGATGATACCTTATCTGAAAGAACAAGCTTATGTCCAAAGGAAGTGATTACATTGCTCACATTGTGCCTAAATGTTACATACTTAGTGTATCATAATGAATATTACAAACAGAAATTTGGAACAGCAATGGGTTCCCCGGTCTCTGTAACCATATAACTTAGTAGAGTATGATATACCTTTTGAAAACAATGACATAAGTCAGGGTCAGGTATAACCTCAGAAAGATTTTTTAGTAAAGATATACACAGTATTGACCCGAATATTGAAGTCATGACAGAAGCTTTTACATATGCGATGGATTTGAGAGATAATAAAAAAGATGTAGAGTTGATTTGCAGTATGAAAGATATGAGATTATAGGAAGAAAAGAGATCATGAGAAAGAGAAGAATGTTATTATAACTATCCAGAAGTATACTCAGGGCATGGGTTTTGTTTAGTTTCTCCCATCTGCTAAGGTGCTCATGACTTACTTATGTGACATTGTTATTTCCCAGTTTTGTGCACTAAGTTGCTGTAATGCATTCCAAGCAAAAATAGTCTACTGAAAGTTTGTGACAAAAACTGACAGCCAAGCTGTCATTTTGCACTTGTCACATAATATGTCCTCCTGGTATACTTCTTGTGTAGAAGAGAATGCGAGATTCATTTAGTGCCGGACTATCTCTTGTGAGGGCCTATAAAAGAGAATAATGAGAGGTGCCACAACTGTAAAGGAAGCCCAGGACAAACTCAATATGTGGATTGTACTGTCCTCTTACATTAAGCATTGCATGGCTACTGTGTTAAGAGAAAACCCATTTTCTCCTAGTGAATTGGCTACCTCTATTCATAGATACATGGAATTTCATCCTGAGTGTGGCAGGAGCAGTGTCTCAGTTTGGAACTCTTATCATACCCTTGTCGAGCCAAGTCCAACCACCAAAGCAATATCCACAGAAATATTACTAGAACTCTTCCAACAGAACACTCATATAGACAGATTTTTTAAGACAACAGTCACAAAATAATTACAAGTAAGACAGTCAGAACTTTCTTGCAGAGGTGAACAACTGCAACCATTCTCTTGTTTCTTGTGCCATGAGCCAGGTCATAAGGCTAACTTCTATTCTGGAAGAGGAAAGAACTTCTCATGGAACAATAGTAAGACGAATGTGAAGAGGTTCATTCAATTCCTCATTTTATTACTATCTCCTTTGAGGTTGGTACTCTCACTTCATTAGAAGAAGCTAGCACTAGTCCTAATGAACTAGCACATTCTGTTGAGCTGAGTTTAGTCCAATTAGAATGTCCTGGTAAGTCTGCATCCATAATCTTAAAGGATTTATTTGGAAATGAAATCTCAGACACCTCCTTGAGAGACTGTAAGAACTTATGCTACTAAAAGAGAGAGAAACTATTAAACTTATTTCTTTAATAGGTTTTTTGGTACAATCTTAAATCAGCATGTGATATTAGAAAGTATATTTATGTGACTAACTGCTTATCTGTTATTGTAGCTTATTATAGTAAATTCATATACATATGGATTGCTCAAACAACTTAGTGTTGTAGTAGGATGTGATACAGTTTATGTCTTAGTTGCTGATGCGCTCACACAAAGGTGAGACTTGCATTACAACTTTTTTTAAATAATATTTGTATCTATAACAACAATTAAAGCTCTCTAGTAATGGTAGTAAACATAATTAATCATATAAAATATCTAAGATTTGTATAGGCTATAGACAATTTATATGCTGATACCATAGTTAAACTTTTAAAAAGCCTTACTTCACATTAAACTAAAGCAGTGATTAGGCTTTCTGGTTGATAGTCAGCAGCAAAACTATTTGTACTAGTTCAAAAATCTTATTATCAGTGACTGATTACTAATTAACATTGATATCAATATAAGCAATAACAGTCTCGACAATATTATCAATGAAATTGTATTTAAGTTTGAAGTCTGCTGTTTCAGATACTACTTCTGATATATATGTGGTTTTCCAAAACTAAAATTTGTTGAAAATTCTTAAGGCAAGTTATGCAAAATTGTATACACATGTGCGGATAGCTAGTATAAAGCACAGACTTCCCTCAATGTTGACATCATGTACATGGTTGAGTACAAAATTGATGTAGAGCTCTTATCTGACCCTTTTCTTCCCCCGTATGCCCACATAATAATAAAACAAAGGGTCGGCTAAACCAGAATAGGGTGATTGTCTTTATAGCAGTGTATTGTGAGTTTAGTGACCACGCTCATTGAATGTTTATTTATCTAAATGAGAAACAGAAAATTATCTTGCTGTGGCTTTAATAAAAGTTTGCAGTTTAGTGAGTTCTTTTACACCAGGATGTACACATTTACTCACAGCTGCTCTATTGATTCATTGGGACCATTGTTTTTTTGTTTACAACACAACTAAATTGTTTAGGAACACAGGAATCTGAATTCATGGCTAATATGTGGTAATAATTGTATCATTGAAAGCAGAAAGAAAATATACTTGCAAGAAATGTCTCTCCAAACTTTGCAAAAAAAAAAGTCAACAAGAAGGCTAAGTTTCATCATCATCATAATCTTGTCATCATGATGGTAAAAAAAATATTTTAATGTCTGCAGTTACGAGACTGGTGTGGGTAAAAATTTAGAAGATGTACTGAGCAATTCACTTGAGAGCCAGTCCAAAAGACCTTGTGATCTTTTTTCTGTTCTTAGTGAACCTAAAAATAATTTGCATTCAACATCATCAATTTTTCACCTACTTCCCTTCAAGAAGGTTTCAGTCTTAGTTCTGTAAATATACCCTCATGTCCATCATGCTTATTGTGGTCTCTTTCACAAGCACAGTCTCCTCTATTCACTGCACCAAGTGTAGCAAGCTCATTTATATCACAAGTAAATTCCACTTCAGTTGCGAATGGTATAGACAATGATTAAATCACTGGAGTGTTTCAGGAGATGTTTGGCTCTCAGATTAACCTGATCAGCATCAAATTTGTACAAAAATGTCACCATTTTGATGCTGATCAGGTTTATCTGAGAGCCAACCATCTCCTGAAACACTCCAGTGATTTAATCATTGTCTATACAATTCGCTGAGATAGATTGCATAGAAATGCATGCTCAGTTTAAATTTAATGTGCAATCATAGCTACAATCTTTAAGGAATGACACTAATTATCAATATTGCAAACTGACTATAGTAACTTAAATAAATTCGGTGTTAAGCTCTCACCAGACCCTTTTTGTTCCCCACACCCTCTTATAATGAGAAGGTAAAGGGTCATCGTTGCCATGCTACAACTACAACATGTCACATAATGTGACTATGTCTGTTCTGTAAAGAAAGTGAAGACTAAAGCCCATTCAGAATTTAGATGATGTAAGAATTAATGTACACGAACACACTAAGTAACAGTGGTGATGCACATACCCTAAGTGTAGGATCTGCACATGCTCACATCAAATAACATCCAGTTGGTCATTACATCTCACACACAAATACAGCAAAGTTCATACATAACATTAGCACAACTTAACAAAAACACATACCATAATACATACAAATACTGTCAAATTAGCTATTTACTATGACTTTTGGCTTACTTTCAATAATATGTTGTTATTGTAACATATAATTCAAACTTGACTGCTATTAAACATTGGTTAGTCATGTTATTGCAGATAGCGATTAGACTTAGTTTAGATATCAATTGGCAAATATTATGTAATCAATTCTGTAACAGCACAACAAAAAAGCATCAGCAACAAATAAGAAGTTGCTCTTTAGTTACAAAACATGCCACAAATGGAAATGGCATCATAATTATTTGAAACAAGAAGTTATATAAATCAGTAGCTTGTGTTAGTTTTGTACACATTACATGCCACATTGCTTCCTATTAGTTTTGGCTTACTTTCAACAATGTGTTGTTATGGTAACATAGTATAATTCATACTTATATGCTTGTAAATAATTATGTTGGTTAGTTATATTATTGCAAATACATCTATATATATATCATATACAGTTACAGCGCAACAAAAAGCATGAGGAACTAAAAAGGACCTGCTCTATAGTTAGAAAACATGTGAGAAAAGAAATGACTTCATACATGAGACAGGAAATGTATGTGAGTGCTGTCCAGTCAGCTAGTTCAATGAGTTGTGAGAGTATTCTTAGCTTTAATTTTTAAATAAACTAATATATACGCACATATACATAATATGTAATATTTATTACATGATTCAGAGTGTGATATGGTAAAATATTTTACGAGCAAGCTGATTCATGTTTACGAGCATGAGAGTGAAAATAAGTGTGTGAAATATCTAGCCATGCCACTCTGATGAGTGTAATGAGTGGTTTATTCTATGCAAGATTTCTTCACTGCAGTAGTTTGTATACACTTAAGTTGGTAGCTCTTTGTGCAAAGTCAGGCTGTAAAACTCACTAGGGGGCCACTCACACTCCCAGCTGACATTTTTGCTACTGCTCTAACCAGGTTGGTAAGTTTCGCCACAGAAAGGTAGCTTAAAAAACGCAGAAAACTTGTAAGCCAGGCCATGACTAGTAAATAATATGATTTCATATTTTGTTTCTACATTTTTATTTAACTTTTAGATGAAAATTTTGGTGTAAATAATGGTATCGTTCTATAATAAAGATGATATGTCATATTCTGCGTATTTTAATTATGTTTAGATGTAATCAATTGATCAATTGGTCTTAATGTGCAAGTGCCAGCACTGTGTTGTGTCATCTGCTTGAAAAAGTACTGCTGTTTGATAATATTGGTGACTAAACCAGGTGCACAAATATATTTTTGTCAACTTTGTTTCAGCAAGTGTTAATAGTGTAAGTGTGGCGAGTGTGTTGACCACAAGGTTGATGGGAGTCCGGGTGATTATGATGTAAGCAAACTGGTTGTGTTAAAGTTACATGAGAGTCTATACTTTCTCGTGTTAAGAATCTTTTAAAAGAAATGGAGATTAATTATTGCCAGACTATCTTGACATGTTTTTTCCCTTTACAGTTGCAGATGTTGACATCCTTATGATTGTGATGGTGGGCTTATTGATGTAGCCAGATGTAAATTTGGATGTCTTTCAAACCGTAATGAAACAGGCATCACTAACAAAGGCGCATGCCCAGCAGAAAAAAATGGGATGTGGAAGAGAAACTTGCAAATACAGGAAGCTTTGGGAAAAGCATAATCCAAACCCTCTACTGATTTTGAGTTTCCTCAAGCTGTAAACTCTGATAGTTCTAAAGGAAGAGGAAGAGTGGAGTACTCTTGTTGGAGAGTGTTTAGTAATTAAAGAGAGGCAGAATGGATGAGGATTGTTGATGTGGATAGATTGGGTGGTCAGGTTTGCACTCCCACCTCATTAGAAGTAGCTAGCACAGGTGTTAATGAACTAGCACTATTGACGATGAAACCAAGTCACGCCCCACCTTAGATGGAATGTAGGAACTATGCCAACAAAAGAGAGAGAAACTATTTTATGGGATAATGGTCTCTTGAAGAAGAATACATTTGGCCCTGAAGACATACCTAAAACAATTATATTGTAGTGCCTAACAGAAATGGCTGGATCATTTCAATGACTATAGGGTAAAGCAATTATGTTTGTATGGCATCTTATCATGAAAGATATTAATGCTTGTTACAAATGTTGTGCAGTTCGTCAGTAGTACAGCAAAATTGCTAGGAATGACTTCCTAGAAAACTCACTATATTTCCTGAACTCTTTGTGACCAAGAAAAACAATTTGAGTGTGAGCTAATCAATTGTGTGCTAATCTGAGAATTATAGAGTCACTCTGACAGTGTAACTATTGGTTCATTCAATGCTCAATATTTTCACTGCTGTAGCTAAAACTAAGGTTGGAAACCAGTGGTGTACAGTAAGCTGTAAAACTCTGGTGTAGTTAGTTGATGGGAGAATCCAAAACAACCAGTTGATATTTTAGAAGTTCTCTGATAGCTAAATTAATTATTTTGCCTCACACTTTTAATCGCCTTAATCCACATAAACTGAAGCAGTTAATATACTTTCCAGCTGATAGTCAACTGCAAGCACTAGTACATTGTTATTTTCAGCACTGACTGATTATTAATAATATTGATATCAATACAATTTGTAATCATGATAAATGAAACATGTTTATTCAAAATGATATGAACATATCACACACTCAAATACAATTGGCACTCAATTAAGAATCATTCTCAGTATTTTTAATAACAACTAAACTATATGCTTGATTATCAACTAGTTCAATGTCCTCTTTTTTATTACTATTTTGTTGCAGTTCAGTAGCAATGTGACAGTCTCAACGATATTATCAATGTCTTCATATTCATCAATTCCAAGCTCTACTTGGTGATCTCTGCTTGGTTCAGATATTTGATTCGATAAACTCTTTTTATGTATAATGTAACAGACAATACATCCCACAGCCATTGTCACTGCCATACATATTATAATACTTATTAGCACAGATATTATTATAGGAACTTGTGCGGATGCTGATGAAGGCGTTACATAAATATATACTATTTCTTTATTGTCAATAGTGTCTGTTGAAAAGTTTTGAAGGGAAAGTGTTTTAGTAGTGTTATCATTTTGGAATAGATTATTATTATTGTTAGTTGTTGAATCTGTGGGCACTATAGGTAGTGTGGTGTCCAAGGATTCTGATCTCATGGTGGTTTTGTCATCTAATAAGTTATAAGTAGATTCCATTATCGTTGTTTCTTCTCCAGTAGTTTTCCGCGAAGTTGTAAATGTAGTGAATGTTGTAGCTAAGATAATAAAAAAGGAACATTTATTAGTATATATAGCTATCACAATGAAATAATTAATATTTATTTATATTAATTAATTATTTATTATTTATTTATATATATTATTATATACTTCATATTTATTTATTTATTGTTATTGATTAATTAATTAATTAATTCATGAATTAATTAAGAATTATTTATTAAATAATTTATTAATTAATATTATTGATTGATGGAATGATGTATTAATCAATTAATAAATCAATTCAATCAATCAATCTGAAAGCCTGCCTGAACAACACAGAAAACTGAGAGCGGGTCTATGGAAAGGGATTCTACATCTATGCCAAATATTAAATGTCAAAACAACTTAAAAGACCCCAAGCGTGCCATGAAAAACAAGCTACTTTTTATTCTCTCTCATTTTCGAAATACAATAGACGGGGAATAGGCAGTGTTTCCAACTGGCCGCTAAAAAAACGGCATAGTTTGAGACTATTGGATGCATCTTACAGTTTACCTACAGCTACAGTTTACTACTACATCCAGTAGAGTAGCCAAGGATTCCGACAAGACAGGTTGTGGGGTACTAATATATCTAACAAGTGATATGCATGAGGGCAAGTGGCGAGTGAGCCTATGCACAAACGAAATACTTCAGAAGTATCTATCAGTCCATTCTAAAAGTATAAGTACATAGCTGTTGTGACATACTTTTTCTAACAAAAACAAAACTACTTTCTTACCTCAATTTTCCTAGTACTAGTATTTTCTGTAGTCTCTAATATCATAATACATTCCAACTATCAGAATTACCATTAGCTTTTGATAATAAGCACTCTCAGCTACTTTAAAATGGCTAAGTATGAATTTAAGTCTGGTATAGGATCTCAATACCATAGTAACCTTTCGCCATAACATTTTGCAACTTGAAAAAAAACAAGAAGTTCTAAAGAATTACTGCATAGTGTTGTGTCTAACGGTAAGTTTTTAAGACCTAAGTGTGTCTTGTTCCATTTAGAAACAATCTAATACAAGGAGTCAAACAAATTAAATTTCTTTGAATGATACTGGATCACTAAAAGGAAAGATTCTGTTTAGTGGAGGTATGGGACACAAAAATGCGAGGGTCAAAGTACAAAATCACATACATACGTCCACACTTATATAAACTAGTGGTGTGCTGAGCACAAATCTCAAACAAGCCTAGCTAGGTTACATAAAACTACAGTACTGTTACATAATTGATTTTAGCTTAGTTCATGCAAAAAGTTCACAGATTTGTTTTGATTCTAACAATAATTGCACTTTCTCTTCATTGTGTCCATGTCTTAAATGTTGTTCCTCCACCTTCTGCAAGATTTAAGTGAGTATGCGGAATATGCCGTTAAGTATACGGAAAGATGAATTATCTGGAAGTGGCAATCTAATAATTTATGTTTTCTCGATTTCTGATTTACTTCCCTGAAGGCAGCCTAGTTTAACTGCAAGTTTCTCTGCTGCATAGAAGGTTTTACTCTCTAGTATTTTAGCATGAAGTAGAGGTGAATTGTAGCTTACTAGTACGAAAAAAACTCATTTTCCTTCGCGCCATAAGGTTCCTTTTCCTAGTCCCACTCACAACATGTATGCTTGGTTGCTATAACTACTATGTTATGGAGGGGAAGTGAGCTTGCACAATACAGCATGGGTCCACATGGCTAAAAATAACATTATGAAGATAATACATACATATGATACATGCATGTACAACGGGAAACTTGTAAGCAATAAGGTTGCTATAGCTATATTATATATATATATATATTTATTGCAGCTTTGATATTTTTTCTTGAATATTTCCGCATCACGCGAGCGTACAGTATTCTCCCATATTGTACGCTTGTTATTGAACGCTCCTTGTAGCGCGCGTAGCGAGTAAAATCAATGAAAATTGTATTGTAACCGGTTGAGAAAAATTTCAAAGAAGCAATAAATCACTTATCACACTCGTCGTACAATATGGGAATGATATTTTACTCTCACGCCATATTTTCACTCGCCTTCGGCTCGTGAAAATATTTTGCGTGCTCATAAAATATTTTCCCATATTGTACTCAGACTCGTGCTATAAGTATTATATACGTGTATATATATATTATATTGTATTATTTTATGCTTGACATTTTCACAATAGCTTCATTAGGTTCACCACATGATATTGACTCAAGCTGAATTGCTGTTATCACAAGCTGAATTGAGCAAGCTCAAATGCTAATTAGTTATTAACAACTATATATCCTTACAGCTACATTTCTATACCAAAACAATTCAACCATGTAGATGCTATAATATCATAATGTCAGCTTGGGATGTTAGAAGCTCCTATGAACTAATGCTTCTTACATTCATCTTCAGAAGCTCAACTACCAACCTTAGTACAAACTACTGCAGTGAAGATATCTAGCATAGACTGTATGAATTCTTATAGCAAAATAATTTCTCTCAGGTTTTACTTTCACACTGAGCAAGATTTTCATTTTAGGATTCATTTTCACCAACCTGTGGCTCTATCTCGTTGCTATGCCACACTTGACTCATGCATGTAATCAGTAAAATGGGGATTATTAGAACAAGCCAACTTTGCACCGGTGAATCACAGACCTCGCATAAACAACAGCAGTGATGAAGTCTAGCATCATCAGAGTAGTATGTCAAGATAATTCACTCTCATGGATTATTTACACTAGCCTCTAGATCATGAAAATAAATAGACTGCTCGTGAAATATTTCGCCATATCACATTGTGACTAATGTAATATATATATACACAATAATTATATATGCACTACAGCAATAAATCGGAACTGATGAAAACTATATTGTCAATAGTGATGCTACTGAAACTTTCACTTATTTTTGCTGCATTAATTTAGTTCAAAATCATAATATGCATACAATTCCTCATATAAAATATATTTGTATTATAATTATAAATTATGGTAATGCTAACTACAAGGACTTACACGCCCGACTCTGAGTAACTTGATCCTTGAATATCACTTCACCAATATAAATTCCTCCCACAGTTAGAGGATTAGTGAATTCAATAAAATATATGTTACTATCTCTAGTTGGTGATGTAGTAATGTATATAGTTTCAAGAGATGCACAGTTTGGTTGTAAAGATAGTGTTCTACTACCAATTGGAGTTGCGGGTATGAAAGCTGGAAATGTAATGCTTTTGTGAATACTGATTGTCAGACCTGATCTAGGTATAAACCATTGAGTACAGAGAAATATGCTCAGTTCTACTTCTTGTAACATAAATTGACTAGAAAATCTAAATCCAATAGCATGTGAGGGTGTAGTTGTATCTACAGTGTAGAGTTGAGAAGCCCAGGTACCTCTCTGACTAACATCAAATGTAGGAATAATTCCATCAATGAGAGTTCCATTAAAATCACTAATTATTCCAGTACAATCACAGAATCTTTCACTACTTGCACCAGTCATCCTACAGACTGAGGGACATCCTACATTAGAATCCGATCCATTGATGGAAGATACCCCTGTTAGTGTAAACCCAGAAGGTCGAAAAATAGTTCCTAAATTTTAAGCATCAGTGTTACAACTGTATGAATAGAATAGAATACTCGCTTACCATGACAAGTACTGCATAGAGCCATCAAAATAACCAACCCTACCGCCATCTAGCCAACCACGGTCGCAGTCTACGGCGAGATATACAGCACTGCATGGGATAAGCACTTTTTTGTCGAATCCGAATCCACACCCCTACCTTGCTCAATACTCAGTCCATTCCCGGAAACTAAGGGAACTATACGGGATTCCCCCTTAAATGAGCATCTTACGGTCCCTAATATTTTAGCGAAAAGGTTTTGCGATTAGATTAGGACCCTGGGTAGCCATGCAGTCGCTGCTTCAACCCTGAAGTGGAATTCATAACATAACTGTTGACCACTTTTAACTTGGATCTTCTCACTGTTATTAAAGTCAAGTTCTAACTTTTACTACTGCAGTAGAATTTACTAATCGTTTGTAGCAAATATCCAGTTAGTTGGAACAGATTAAATATAGTGTAATGCCAGAATTGAGAAGGATAAAAAAACAACAGAAAAAACAAACAAACTCAAACACTCAAAAAAAACACAAAAAAAACAAAAAAAAAACATAATATAGCTACCGTGAATTCTATGTCGAAAATTTTACTGTTGAAAATTTACATTTGAAGTAGTGCAACTTTGAAATTAATTTGAAAATTCTTCTGTGACTAGGTATAGACTTTAGCTAGTTCCATTATTTGTATTTTACTAGTCATTAAATATTTACAAAATGCATATAATATGTTTCAACTATTTTACAATGGTCATCATCAGTGTGTGGACGATAATACATAGTCAAAATAATATGTCCTGAGGAACTCGTTGATGACAAAGCTATAACTAAATAAGTTGTCATGACAAAGCTATAACAAAAAAGAAAGTCCTGGTTAGAAGCTACATTTTTGTTAGGCAATTATATACTGTAGGCAATAAACCAGTGTCCCTGTTCATTGATGGTCCACTCATTCTTATTTGCCAAGACTCTGAGTAACATCTCTTGTGCAGTTCTTGCTAATGATCTACTATTTCAGCATTCTCCCTAATCAATGTGGTGATGTTGCTGAATTGCATGTTGAGCAACTGCAGATGTATTGATGTCTAGCAATTTCAATGCTCGATGATGTTCTTTTAGTCTATGTTCTTGCATCCGTCCAGTTAGGCCTATATAAACCATTGTGCAAGTCTTACATGATATTTGATAAACCACTTCTGTTATTTTTAATAGGTGGAAGTTGATGTCAAGGTGATGTAGAATTCTGTTGACATTTTCTGACGGGTTTTTCACATACGGTAATACTACTGTCACTTTTGAAGTATCATATTTCGTTGTGTAGTTTTTTATGACTCTTGCCTGCTTAGCAATCCTCTTGATGAAATGAATGGGATAGCCGTTCTCTTTTAAAGCGTTTTTCTCATGTAATTTCTCTTCTACTCTATCCTCATTAGTGCTGCAGATCTTTCCTGCTCTGTTGAAGAGTGATGATGGGAGTCAAATGAAAGACACTTGTCTGTATGGGTTGTTTTCCTGTTAACTTTGGTTGTTAAACTGCCATCACTATGGTGCACAATTTCAGTATCCAAGAAAGACAGTTTACCATCACACTCTCTATCGACTGTGAAATTGATAGATGGTTCGATATAATTTAAGTGGAGCAGAAAATCATCAACCAAGTCAACTTTTATTGCTGTGCAGATATTATTCATGTATCTTTTCCAAAAGACAGGATGAGCAGAATTGTATATGGTTAATGCTTTTTGTTCCACTTCTTCCATTACGAAGGCTCTTTGTAAACAATGAAATTTCATCAAAATAGTTGTGTACCAATTGTTAAATCTAGTTCTCAGATGAAATTTGAGAACTCCAATGAATTGGCCACATGTGAGCTTGTTTTTCCTACTGAATGTGATAAAATAGTGACTAGATGTTTACCATAGCTAGAGACTGGTTAGTCAAAGATGATACCTTATCTGAAAAAAAAACAAGTTTATGTCCAAAGGAAGTGATCACATTGCTCACATTGTGCCTAAATGCTACATACTTAGTGTATCGTAATGAATATTACCAACAGAAATTTGGAACAGCAATGGGTTCCCCTGTCTCTGTAACTATAGCCAACTTAGTAGAGTATGATATACCTTGTGGATATAAGTCAGGGTCAGGTACAATCTCAGAGAGATTTTTTAGTAAAGATATACACAGTATTGACCCGTATATTAAAGTCATGGCAGAAGCTTCCACATATGCGTTAGATTTGTGATATAATAAAATAGATGTAGAGTTGATCTGCACTATGAAAGGTACCAGTATTATAGAAAGAAAAGAGATCATGAGAGAGAGAAGTAATTTATTATAATTATCCAGAAGTGAATTTAAACAAACAATGAAAAGGGAAGATATTATTGTGAAACCAAAGTGGTCAGAATTGCTTAAACGTAGAGTTTGCATTTATAATTCAATACTATTCTGCATACATGAAATCTGTGGCCTCGTTTACCTAACTCTTAGTGGAGGTTCAAATATAAAAAGGAGAATCTCCAGCATGACCTTTTACCCCTTGCCCTGTCTTTTAAAATTAAAAAGTAGCCACACAAATAGAACTTTCCAGAATAGCTAACTATTTTTTCAATGTGATACATATGTATCACGCTTAAAATGAGTGCTAACCGTTTTGCGAGTGATATAAAAGAATAATAAAGTCTAGCTCCTAATGTATCAATGCCTTGTGTGTGTGCCAAAGTACTTGTTGATTGAAGATTAACCCCCTTAGGATAGCATCTAGCACCAATCTGACAGTTATGTCTTGTGCAGTTGCATCAGATGTGTCAATGACAAACAGTACTAGACTTCTTTCATTTTTTGAAGCCCACCATTTAGTTCTTTTTTGTAGGTTTCTCCCATCTGTTAAGGTGCTCATGACTTACTTATGTTGTGATGTTGTTGTTTCCCAGTTTTTGTGTTCTAAGTTGCTGTAATGCATTCCAAGCAAAATAGTCTACTGGAAGTTTGTGACAAAAACTGACAGCCAAGCCGTCATTTTCCACTTGTCAGAAAATATGTCCCCATGGTATACTTTCTTGTGTTAAGAAGAGAAAGCGAGATTCATTTACTGCCAGACTATCTCTAGTGAGGGCCTATAAAAGAGAATGATGAGAGGTGCCACAACTGTAAAGGAAGCACAAGACAAGCTCAATATGTGGATTGTACTGTGCTCTTATACAGTAAGCATTGCATGGCTACTGTGTTAAGAAGAAACCCCTTTACTCCTAGTGAATTGGCTACCTTATTCATAAATACATGGAATTTCATCCTGAGTGTTGCAGGAGTAGTGTCTCAGTTTGGAACTCTTATCAAACCCAGTCCAACCACCAACACAATATCCACAGAAATATTACTAGAACTCTCCCAACAGTACACTCATATAGACAGATTTGTTTAGACAACAGTCACAAAATAAATACAAGTGAGACGGTCAGAACTTTCTAGTAGTGGTGAACAACAGCAACCATTCTCTTGATTCTGGTGCCATGAGCCAGGTCATAAGGCTAACTTCTATCCTGGAAGAGGAAAGAACTTCTCATGGAATGAAAGTGAGAGGAATGTGAAGAGGTTATTTCAACTATCTCCTGTGAGGTTGGTGGTACTCTCACTTCATTAGAAGAAGCTAGCACTAGTGCTGCTAATGAACTAGCACATTCTGTTGATCTGAGTTTAGCCCAATTAGAATGTCCTGGTAAGTGTGCGTCCATAACCTTAAAGGATTTATTTGAAAATGAAATCACAGACCCCTCCTTGATAGAGTGTAAGAACTTATGCTAATAAAATAGAGAGAAACTGTTTTTAGGATAATAGTGTCCCAAAGAACGATACATTTTGCCCTGATGGCTTACCTAAAACAGTAATTGTAGTGCTTAACTGATTTAGGGAAGAAACTATGAGAATGGCTCCATACAATTTTGGTTATTTCATTAATCTGTTAAAGCATTAGGTTGGTATGGCCTCTTAAGTAGGGTGTGATACAGTTCATGTTTTAGCTGCTAATGTGTGTGCTCACACAATGGTGAGACTTGCATTACAACTTTTTTTTTAATACCATTTGTAAAATATCCATAACAACAACTATTGCTCTCTAGCAATAGTTGTTGAAGTAAACATATTCAGATAAATATCTAAGATTTTTAGCTATAGGCTATAGACAATATTGTGCTGATACAATAGGCAAGCTTGTAAAAAGCCTTACTTCACATAAAACTGAAGCAGTGACTGGGCTTTCTGGTTGATAGTCAGCAGCAAAACTATTTGTACTAGTTCAAAAATATTATCAATGACTGATTACTAATTAATATTAATATCAATAAAATATGCAATAATAATAAATGAAACATGTTTATTCAAAATTATATGAATAAATCACACACTCAAATACAATTACTGGCACTCAATTAAGAATTATTCTTAATTAATAATCAAGCATAATAGTTGTGTTGTCATAGAGGTTATTCGACTCCGCCCATACCCATGCGTGTGCGTTGACACATGGCCATTTTGGGTGGCAAGAGGGTTTTGAGGTTATTGGGGTGGCAGTGGTAGCACTGAGTGGTTTTCCTCGATGTCTGTCGTCAATCCTAAATATTCTGACTACTTCAGGCAATTGGATGAGAGAGAGTGCCAAACTGAGGTATAGTGAAAAACTAAGCAGTATAGGATTATTGCAGGTAGATGATCCTTGCACTTACACTTCAAGAGAGTTTTACAGAGACAGATACTGTCCATAACATTGAATATCCTGATATCTGCAAAAATTAATTTTTATAAACTCTCCAAGCCCTTACACCAAAGAAGAGCTTAAAGCTTACAAGAGTTTAGATGGATATAAGTATTTATTGGCTGGTTGGGTTTCCAATGTGTGTATTCATCCTGTAACCAATGATGATGATAAATTTGTCTTGACTGGGAATGTAAGACACTCTCAATCTGTGCCTGTTTCACATTTAAAACCTTGGGTTGCAGCAGAGAAGTGTGGAACGATTATTTGTGCCCACTATACATGGATGGCTGTGCTTGGAGAAGCTTGCTCACACATTTCCACCTTGTTATATTACAGTTGAAGTTCATAATCGCCTCAAAGATACTTCTTGCACCTATCAGTCATGCCAATGGCTTTCCCCGACCATGAAAAATGTTCAATATGCTCCAATATCTGACATATGTTTTACTGCTCCTGCAACAAAAAAGAAAAGAAAGATTATTAAAGTGCTCAAATAGTTAGCAGCCTGAAATTGTTCTTCCATCACCACCATCTCAGGCCAAAATTTCCAATTTTTTTCAAGTTGACCCTGGGGCTATGAAGTTGTCATATACTGATTTACTGTTGAAATGTGAAAACATATTCTCCTGTATTAGCATGATTAATGATCAGTCTACTAACATATAGCTGTCAACATGTGATCAATCTAAGTGTAAAAGGTTTTCGATTCCAGGCTGGATGTATCACAGCATTAAAATTTAAGGCAGCAGCACGAACGGAATGCACTCAACCATCAGAATCCTTAGTAAAACACATTATCCAGAAAACTTTAAGTTTTGATCTAAGGGGGGTGTGATCATGAGCAAAAAGCTCGAGAGGCATACTTCAATAAAGCAGTATTAAGTCATCTCAACTTGACACTTACAGATAGAGGATTGGTAATTCATCCTCAGTATCCTCATCTTGGAGCAAGTCCAGATAGCTTCGTTAAGTGTCGTTGCTGTGGGAATGGAGTGTTAGAAGTTAAATGTCCCTTCTCATGTAATGATCGTTCTTTTCTTGAAGCAATAGGTGATAGAAACTTTTGTTTGGAAAAAAGTGAAAATGATACTTTTGTTTTAAAAAGGTCATACTTATTACTATCAAGTACAACTCCAAATGAAAATGTGTGACGTACACTTTTGTGACTTCATCATCTGGAGAAATGAAGAGCTAGCTAGTTATTGACCGTATTGAACATGATGAAAACTTCTTAGAAAGGAAATGGACAAAGTTATCACTTTTTTCTTCAAGTTCTGTATTTAACCTGAACTAGTTGGAAAATGTTACACAAAGCCAGTGCCAAATGTACTATCACAGGAGTCACAGCAACCTAGTACAAGTCTATCACCAGACACATCAAATGTCAATTATGAAAACTCAGCTCAAGAAATATTATGGTGCTACTGCAGAGAGCCAGAATCAGGAAAACTGATTATGTGTGAAAAAAGTGGTTGTAAGATTGAATGGTTTCAGTTCAAATGTTTGAAAATGAGTAATGCACCCAAGAATAAATGGATTTGCCCAGACTGCAGAAAGGAAACATATCATCTAAAAACAGAAAAAGAAAACGAATAACCCAACCATCACAATTACAGTAGATATTGTAGATTTAGTACATTCCTAAACAGTAATTATGTTATGATCACATTTTGACGACTTGTGTTGCGTAAAAATCATCAATTGGTAAACACAGAAAATTATAGCTATTACAATATTAAAATGCCATGACAATGATACAATAGAGTCACAAATATTGTATAGGGCAGCACAAATAACTGCTATTTGATCAATTGTACTAATGTTTGTCCTTCTCATCACACATAATCATATTAATTGGAATGTGGATCCTAATATTATGGGGTACTGGGTACTTCTGGCTTAGAACTCCAATGACTCTTTCAAAGTGTATCCTCTTTTTATGTATAATGTAACGGACAATACACCCAACAGTCATTGTCATTGCCATACATAATACAATATTACTACCACCACTGATATTATTATAGGTACTTGTACAGGTGCTAATGAAAATAATGTTATATAGATATATACTATTTCTTTATTATCAATAGTGTTAATTGAAAAGTTTTGAAGGGAAAGTGTGTTATCATTTTTAGTAATAGATCATTATTATTGTTAGTTGTTGAATCTGTGGGCACTATAAGCAGTGTGGTGTCCAAGGATTCTGATCTCATGGTGGTTTTGTCATCCAATAATTGATAAGTAGATTCCATTATAGTTAATTCTTCTTCAGTAGTTTCCAGAGAAGTTGTAAATGTAGTGAGTGCTGTTATATTTCAGCTAAGGTAATAAAAATAACAATTATGTATGTATATAATATGTGACCGTCTATGGGAAAATCGGGCACAATGCGGCATGCGTAGACGTCGCAAAAAGATCTATTTAGTTCTTAAAATTGTATTTAATAAGCCTAACGAAGGGAACGGTTAGGTGATATATAGCGGGAATGGCTAAAGCTACGGTGACAAAACTTGAAGAGCTTAATATCTGCTTGCAGAGGAGTGTGTAAGTGTAACAAAAAAAAATTTCGTCGGGGCGCATTGTGCCCGATAGACGGTCACATATAATATATATAATATATATTAGTACTTATTACATGAGTCAGAGTGTGATATGATGAAATATTTCATGAACAGGCTAATTTATTTTCAAAAGCCAGAGGGGAGTGAAAATAAAGCCTAAGAGTGAAATATATTATTGCCATATCACTCTGACAAGTGTAATAAGCGGTTTATTCCACATTAGATATCTTCACTACTGTAGTTAGTACTAGAGAAAGGGTATCTCACAGGTAAAGTTAGTTGTAGGGGCTACCCACACCCCCAGCTGATATTTTAGCAGCTGCTCTAACAAGGTTGAGTAGGCTACACAGGAGGAAGGTAAGCTATAAAAACAAAGAAAATTGACAAGCTTGGCCGGTTGCTATAACAACAAGGGTAAAGAGCTTACGCAGTACAGCAGTACAGCGTGAAATAACAATATGAAATATTATCGTGAATCTAAAGATATTATAGCGAAAAATTTAGGGTGGAATATATATATATATTATTATAATATATATATAATATTATAATATATATATAATAATATATATATAATTATATATAATATATATATATAGCTATCTTAATTAAATAATTAATTATTTAGTTATTTATTAATTATTTATTTATATAATAGTATACTTCTTTATTTTTTATTTTTTACTATAATTAATTAAGTAATTAATTAATTAATTAATTAATTCATGAATTGATTAGAATTATTTATTTACTATTTTACTAATTATTATTATTAATATTGATTGATGGATGGATTTATTAATAAATTAATAAATCAATCCAATCAATCAATCTGCATGCCTACCTGAACAACACAGAAAACTGATAATGAGTCTGAGGAAATGGACCTCAAACGTAGAGGTCGGGTTTGTAATTTAATGCTAATGTTTCTCTTTACACGAAATCTGTGGCCTCGATTACCACATTCTGAGCTCCTTCCAGAGGTCCCGGTATAAAAGGAAGAATCCCAGTATGCCCTTTGACCTCTAGCTCCATCTATTCAAATTAAAAAAGTAGCCGTGAAATGAGAACTCTCCATTAAATCTCACTATTCTTTTAAGTCGATCCACACCACGCTTACAACGAGTGCCCTAAAACAGCTATATTTAAACATTTTTGCGAGTAATACTCAAGTATCTATCAATACAATGTGCATGTACCAAAGTATTTCTTGATTGAAGATTAACTCTTAGGATAGTATCTTGTACTCAGATAGTATATCTTTTGCAGTTGAATTTAGCTGCGTCAATGGCAAACAGTACTTTTCTTAATTCTATATTAGAGCCCGTCATTTGTTATTGTTTTTGTTTTTTCTTGTTTGTTTATTGTTTTGTCTTTTGTTAAGATGCTAATGACTTATATGTGACTTTGTTTCCTAGCTTTTGTGTGTGCTAAGTTGCTGTAATTCGTACTAAAATGGTCTCGGGGAAGTCGGTGACAAAAACTGTCAGTCGCCATTTTCCACTTATCGCGAAACATGTCCCTGGCCAGCTACGCCCTTGTATACACACCCTTCAAATTTAAACGTCTATGCCAAATTTCAAATGTCTAAACAACTTAAAAGACCCCAAGTGTGCCATTAAAGGAAAATCTACTTTATAATATTCTCTCTCATTCTCGAAATACAATAAACCGGGAATAGACAGGGTTTCAAACTAGCAGCTTAAAAACTACTTTGAGACTAGCATGCACTCTACAGCTGACCTCTGGCTTAAAGTTTACTAATATATACATCCAGTAAGTAGCCAAGGAATCTGACAAGACAGTTTGTGAGATGCTATATAACTTAAAAGAACTTCACCCAAAACTTTGTTTGTGCCTCTAAAAGCTGCTGCAAGATTTAATTGCTTATGTGGAGTACGCCATTAAGTATACGGAAACGTTAATTATACCAGAATTGGCAAAATAATTGATATTTTCTTGATTTCTGGTTCTAATACTTTCCTGAAGGCAGCCCTGTTCAACTGCCAGTTTCTCTGTGCATCGAAGGTTTTACCCTCCAGTACTTTAGCACCAAGTGGAGGTGAATTGTAGCTATGCTATTAGCATAAAAAACTCTATTTTTTTGTTTGCGTCAAAAGGTCCCTTTTCATAGTCCCACTCACAACTGGTAAGCTAGGCTGGTTGCTACAACCACTAAATTATGGAGGAGAAATGAGTTTGCACATTACAGCATGGGAGAACACAATAATTATGATAACTTGAGTTATCTCAAGGGTCACATGCCCCAGCAAAACATTATGAAGATAAATAGCATAAAATACAATTCTGCATATATACATATGATACATACATGTAAAATATTATATATATTTAGAAATGATTACATGAGTCAGAGTGTGATATGGAGAGACACTTCATGAACAGACCAACTCATTTTCATGAGCCAAAATTAAGGTGAGTGAAAATAAGCCTGAGAGTGAATTATCTTACTATATCACTTTTGACCAGAAGGAATAAGTTGTTTTATCTATACTAGATATTTTTACTGCAGTAGTATTTAGTACTAGCATTGGTAGTTGGTATAGTGGAGTAAGAAGGGGCTCTCCCACACTATCTCCCTCAAGCATTATATATAATTATATATAATTATAATGCTTCATACTTTCACAATAGCTTCATTAGGTTTGCTACATGATATTGACTCAAGCTGAATTGCTGTTATAACATGCTGAATTGAGCAAGCTCATTACCTCAATTAGCAAATAGTTATTAACATCATTCCTGAGTGTTGTGTCCTTACAGCTACTTTTCTATTCAAAAACACTTCAACCAGGTATATGCTATAATATCATAATACCAGTATTGTTCTTCAGAAGCTTAACTACCAACCTTAGTACTAACTACTGCAGTGAAGATATCTAGCATAGAATGTATGATGTATTATAGCAATATAATTTCTCTTAGGTTTTACTTTCACACTGAGCAAAATATTTCACTTTTAGAATTCGTTTTCACCAACCTGTGGCTCTATCTCATTGCCATGCCACACATGACTCATGCATGTAATCAGTAATAGGGGATTGTTAGAACAAGCCAACTTTACACCAGTGAATTACAGACATTGCATAAACGACAGCAGTAATGATAGAATAAACCACTTATTACAATTATCAGAGTAGTGTCAATGCAAAAGGTCGGATAATGGCTCCTACACTTTTATACGTCAGTGTTACAGCTGTACGAATAGAATAGAATACTCACTCACCATAACAAGTAGTACAAAAAGCCATCAAAATCACCAACCCTCCCGCCATCGCGCCAACCACAGTCTGCAGTCTCTAGCAGGATACTGTTCTCTACCTGGATAAGCACTTGTTGTTGTTTTTTTTTCAAAGGCACACCCTACCTTACGCATCGCTCGGAACTGCTTAATCCTGGATACGTACTATTGATGGAAGATACTCCTATGAGTGTATAATATGTAGTAGGATGAAATGTTGCACCTATTACAAGACCAGGTATACAAATGGCAGGAACACACATGCACTTTCAGTCTGAAATACTCCATATTACAATTACAATCACCACTATGTACTGAACAATATCATTTCTGATTTTGTTTACACTTGAAAATCAGTAAGTTTTGCTAGTTTTATATGCATAAAATGCCACATGTTGTGTCTGTATCTATAATAACTATGTTTACTTTTATTTTTGGCTTACTTTCAATAATATGTTGTTATTGTAAAATATAATTCAAACTTAACTGCTACATAACATTGGTTAGTCATGTTATTGCAGATAGCGATTACACTTAGTTTAGATATCAATTGGCAAATATGTCATCAAATCTGTAACAGCACAACAAAAAAGCATGAGCAACAAATAAGAAGTTACTCTTTAGTTACAAAACATACCAGAAATGGAAATGGCATCATATTTGAAACAAGAAGTTATATAAATCAGTAGGTTGTGCTACTTTTATACACATCACATGCCACATTGCTTCCTATTAGTTTTGGTTTACTTTCAATAATGTGTTGTTATGGTAACATAATTATAATTCATACTTACCTGCTTGTAAACATGTTGGTTAGTTATATTATTGCAAACAGCTGTTAGATTAGTTTACATAGTGATTGGCAAGGATATAATCAATACAGTTACAACTCAACAAAAAGCATGAGGAACTAAAAAGGACCTGCTCTATAGTTAGAAAACATGTGAGAAAAGAAATGACATCATACATGAGACAGGAAATGATATTAATGTATGTGAGTGCTGTCCAGTCAGCTAGTTCAATGAGTTGTGAGAGTATTTTAGCTTTAATTTTTAAATAAACTAATATATTATACATATATACATAATGTAATTCTTATTACGTGATTCAGAGTGTGATATGGCAAAATATTTTACAAGTGAGCTGATTCATGTTAACGAGCGTGACAGTGAAAGTAAGAGTGAAATATCTAGCCATGCCACTCTGATGAGTGTAATGAGTGGTTTATTCTATGCAAGATTTCTTCACTGCAGTAGTTTGTATAAACAGGCATCACTAACAAAGGCGCATGCCCAGCAGAAAAAAATGGGATGTGGAAGAGAAACTTGCAAATACAGGAAGCTTTGGGAAAAGCATAATCCAAACCCTCTACTGATTTTGAGTTTCCTCAAGCTGTAAACTCTGATAGTTCTAAAGGAAGAGGAAGAGTGGAGTACTCTTGTTGGAGAGTGTTTAGTAATTAAAGAGAGGCAGAATGGATGAGGATTGTTGATGTGGATAGATTGGGTGGTCAAGTTTGCACTCCCACCTCAGAAGTGGCCAGCACAGGTGTTAATGAACTAGCACTATTGACGATGAAACCAAGTCACACCCCACCTTGATGGAATGTAGGAACTATGCCAACAAAAGAGAGAGAAACTATTTTATGGGATAATGGTCTTGAAGAATACATTTGGCCCTGAAGACAGTTATTGTAATGCCTAACAAATTAAGAGGAGGAAATTATGAGAATGGCTTGATCGTTTCAATGACTATAGGGTAAAGCAATTATGTTTGTATGGCCTCTTATCATGAAAGATATTAATGCTTGTTACAAATGTTGTGCAGTTCGTCAGTAGCACAGCAAAATTGCTAGGAATGACTTCCTAGAAAAGTCCCAATATTTCCTGAACTCTTCCTAGAAAAGTCGCAATATTTCCAGAACTCTTTGTGACCAAGAAAAACAATTTGATTGTGAGGTATTTAATCAATTGTGTGCTAATCTGAGAATTATAAAGTCACTCTGACAGTGTAACTATTGGTTCATTCTACGCTCAATATCTTCACTGCTGTAGCTAAAACTAAGGTTGGAAACCAGTGGTGTATGGTAAGCTGTAAAACTCTGGTGTAGTTAGTTTGTTGTAGCATCCAAAACACCCAGTTGATATTTTAGAAGTTCTCTGATACCTAAATTAATAATAATTTTGCCTCACACTTTTTACTCACCTTAATCCACATAAACTGAAGCAGGTAATAATATACTTTCCAGCTGATAGTCAACTGCAAACACTTGTACATTGTTATTTTCAGCACTGACTGATTATTAATAATATTGATATCAATACAATCTGTAATTATGATAAATGAAACATGTTTATTCAAAATGATATGAACATATCACACGGCACTCAATTAAGAATCATTCTCAGTATTCTTAATAACAACTACACTGTATGCTTGATTATCAACTAGTTCAATGTCCTCTTTTTTATTACTATTTTGTTGCCGTTCAGTAGCAGTGTCTGTCTCAACAATATTATCAATGACTTCATATTCATCAATTCCATGTTCTACTTGGTGATCTCTGTTTGGTTCAGATATTTGATTTGATAAACTCTTTTTATGTATAATGTAACAGACAATACATCCAACAGCCATTGTTACTGCCATACATACTATAATACTTATTAGCACAGATATTATTGTAGGATCTTGTACGGGTGCTGATGAAGGCGTTACATAAATATATACTATTTCTTTATTGCCAATAGTGTCTGTTGAAAAATTTTGAAGGGAAAGTGTGTTAATAGTGTTATCATTTTGGAATAGATTATTATTATTATTAGTTGTTGAATCTTTGGGCATTATAGGTAGTGTAGTGTCCAAGGATTCTGATCTCAAGGTGGTTTTGTAATTAAATAAGTGATAAGTAGATTCCATTATCGTTGTTTCTTCTCCAGTAGTTTCCCGAGAAGTTGTAAATGTAGTGAATGTTGTTGATTCAGCTAAGATAACAAAAAAAGGAACAATTATTAGTATGTATAGCTATTACAATGATATAATTAATGTTTATTTATATATTAAATAATTATTTAATATTTATTGTTATTGATTAATTAATTAATTAATTCATGAATTAATTAAGAATTATTTATTAAATAATTAATTAATTAATATTATTTATTGATGGAATGATGTATTAATCAATTAATAAATCAATTCAATCAATCAATCTGAATGCCTGCCTGAACAACACAGAAAACTGTTGAGAGCGGGTCTGTGGTAAGGGATTCTACATCTATGCCTAATATCAAATGTCAAAACAACTTCAAAGACCCCAAGCATGCCATGAAAAAACAAGCTACTTTTTATTCTCTCTCATTTTCGAAATACAATAGACGGGGAATAGGCAGTGTTTCCAACTGGCCGCTAAAAAAACGGCATAGTTTGAGACTATTGGATGCATCTTACAGTTTACCTACAGCTACAGTTTACTACTACATCCAGTAGAGTAGCCAAGGATTCCGACAAGACAGGTTGTGGGGTACTAATATATCTAACTAGTGATATGCATGAGGGCAAGTGGCGAGTGAGCCTATGCACAAACGAAATACTTCAGAAGTATCTATCAGTCCATTCTAAAAGTATAAGTACATAGCTGTTGTGACATACTTTTTCTAACAAAAACAGAACTATTGTCTTACCTCAATTTCCCAAGTACTGGTATTTTCTATATCACTATCCAACTATCAGAATTACCATTAGCTTTTGATAATAAGCACTCTCAGCTACTTTAAAATGGCCAAGTTTGAAATTTAGTCTGGTATAGGGTCTCAATACCATAGTAACCTTTCGCCATAACATTTTGTGACTTGAAAAAACAAGAAGTTCTAAAGAATTACTGCACAGTGTTGAGTCTAATGGTAAGTTTTTAAGACCTAAGTGTGTCTTGTTCCATTTAGTAACAACCAAATACAAAGAGTAAAACAAATTAAATTTCCTTGAATGATACTGGATCACTAAAAGGAAAAGATTCTGTTTAGTGGATGTATGGGACACAAAAATGTGATGGTTAAAGTACAAAATGACATACATACGTCCACACTTATATAAACTAGTGGTGCTGAGCACAAATATCAAACAAGCCTAGTTAGGTTACATAAAACTACAGTACTGTTACATAATTGATTTTAGCTTAGTTCATGCAAAACGTTGCACTTTCTCTTCATTGTGTCCATGTCTTAAATGTTGTTCCTCCACCTTCAACTTTTCTCTTTAATTTTCTTTTTGTATGTATTTTTGGCAGCTGTAGCTCCTAGAGCCTGACCCTCAGCCACTTCACTGCACCATTCTTTTCTGTTATCACACCACCTCACTTATCTACTGGCTGTAAAGCTTTAAATAAATAAACATATAAATAGCAGTTGACCACTAATTTTAGCAGACAAATACAAAACTACTATCTTACCTCAATTCCTCAAGTCCTGAATTTAAGCCATTCAGACTATTTGAATTGTTAGCAATTCTTGAAGACAAGCACTCTGACTCAGCTACAAAAATGTGGGAGTTTTTTTTTTAAATTTAGGTAACCTTTACAGTAAGAGTACTTACCTCAGTTTTCCCTGAATTATAGTAGCTTCTGGTATTCGTTGCTACCAGTGGCTCTTGATGACAAGCACACAGATGCTTAAAAAAATCGGCCGACAACTTGACAACAGGTATTCAGATTCTGAATATAAACATCCAGGTCTTTTAGTTTACACCTGGTAAATGTTTCAATGCCATAGTAACCACTCGCAACAAACTATTGTGAGTTGAAAAAGAAAGTATTTCAAGGGACCATTCGTACAGTTTTTGAGCCTAACCCTAAAATAATTACAGTTGTATATAGTACCAGAAGAAACTACGGGTAAGCCCTAAAAGCCGGTTTTTTGGAGGAAAAAAAAAGAGCCTGCATGTGCGTTCAAAGGGCACACGTACAATCCATGCATCCGCATATACATACATCGAACATATAATATTAGAGCTACCCGATTTTCAATTGTCCACCCCTATAGTATCTTGCTCGCTAGGCTCGCTCAATAACAAACAAATATCCCCGATTTTCAATTGTGTTACCCCTGAGAGTGTCTCGCTCGCTCTGCTTGCTCGCCAAAGAGAACTTGATACAAAACTTCATTAAACACCGCTAAAGCTGCTGCAAGATTTAATTGCGTATGCGGAGAATATCATAATATCAGCATAGGGTGTTAGAAGCTCCTATGAACTAATGCTTCTTACAGTCATCTAAAGAAGCTCAACTACTAACCTTAGTACAAACTACTCCAGTGAAGATATCTAGCATAGACTGTATGAATTCTTATAGCAATATAATTTCTCTCAGGTTTTACTTTCACACTGAGCAAGATTTTCATTTTAGGATTCATTTTCACCAACCTGTGGCTCTATCTTGTTGCTATGCCACACTTGATTAATGCATGTAATCAGTAAAATGGGTATTGTTAGAACAAGCCAACTTTACACCGGTGAATTACAGACCTCGCGTAAACAACAGCAGTGACATCATCAGAGTTGTATGTCAAGATAATTCACTCTCATGGATTATTTACAATAGTCTCTAGATCATGAAAATAAATAGACTGCTCGTGAAATATTTCGCTATATCACATTGTGACTCATGTAATAAATATTATATATATATATACACAATATATATGCACTACAGCAATAAATCAGAACTTATGCAGACTTATTGGCGTATAAATGGACAATCGATGTAAAAAGAGAAAAGTAAAAATATATTGTCATAGTGATGCTACTGAAACTTTCACTTATTTTTGCTATATTAATTTAGTTCAAAATCATAATTATGCATACAATTTTTCATATAAAATATAATATTTGTATTATAATTAAAAATTATGATAATGCTAACAACAAGGACTTACACACCCGACTCTGAGTAACTTGATCCCTGAATATTACTTCACCAATATAAATTCCTCCCACAGTTTCAGAATTAGTGAATTCAATAAAATATACGTTACCATCTCTAGTTGGTGATGTAGTGATGTATATAGTCTCCAGAGACCCACAGTTTGGTTGTAAAGTTAGTGTTGTACTACCAATTGGAGTTGTGGGTATGAAAGATGGAAATGTGATACTTCTGTGAATATTGATGGTCGGTATGAACCATTGAGTACAGAGAAATATGCTCAGTTCTACTTCTTGTAGCAAAAATGAGCTAGAGAATCTAAATCCAATAGTATATGAGATAGTAGTTGCATCTACTGTGTAGAGTTGAGAAGCCCAGGTACCTCTCTGACCAACATCAAATGAAGGAAAAATTCCATCAATGATAGATCCATTAACAGCACTCATTAGTCCACCAGAACAATCACAGAATCTTTCATTGCTTGCACTGGTCATCCTACAGACTAAGGGACATCCCGCATTAGAATCAGATCCATTGTTGGAAGTTACCCCTGTTAGCGTAAAACGCAATAGGTCGGACAATGGATCCTACATTTAGCATCAGTGTAACAGCTGTATAAATGGAATAGAATACTCACTCACCATAACAAGTACAGCATAGAGTCATCAAAATCACCAACCCTATCGCCATCGAGCCAAACCACGGTCCGCAGTCTTCTACGGCGAGATACAGCACCGCACGGAATAAGCACTATTTTGTAGAATCCGAATCCACACCCCTACATTCCCGGAAACTAAGAAAACGATACGGGGATTCCCCCTTAAATGAGCAGCTTCCGGTCCCTAAATTTTAGCCAAAGGGTTCTGCAATTAAGTGGAATTCGTAACATAACTGTTGACCACTTTTAACTTGGATCTTCTCACTGTTATTTAAGTCAAGTTCTAACTTTTACTACTGCAGTATGCTATGGAATTTACTATTCGTTTGTAGCAAATATCTAGTTAGTTGGAACAGATTAAATATAGTGTAATGCCAGAATTGAGAAGGATAAAAAAACAACAGAAAACAAAAAAACTCAAACACCCCCTAAGAAAACAATAATAATAAAAATAAAAAAATGAGAAAAAAATCCCCAATCAAACACACAGTATTTAGCTACAGTGAACTCTATGTCGAAAATTTTACTGTTGAAAATTTACATTTGAAGTAGTGCAACTTTGAAATTAATTTGAAAATTATTCTGTGTTGCTGAATTGCATGTTGAACAACTGCAGATGGGTTGGTGTCTAGCAATTTCAATGCTCGTTGATGTTCTATTAGTCTATGTTCTAGCATCCGTCCAGTTATAGGCCTATATAAACCATTGTGCAAGGCTTACATGCTATTTGATAAACCACTCCTTTTTTTAATAGGTGGAAGTCTGATGTCAAGGCAATGTAGAATTCTCTTGATATTTTCTGACGAGTTTTTCACAAACGGTAATACTACTGGTCACTTTTGAAGTATCATCTTTCGTTGTGTTATTTTTATGATTTTTGCCTACGTAGCAATTCTCTTGCTGAAATGAATGGAATAGCCATTCTCTTTCAAAGCTGTTCACACATGTAAATTCTATTCTACTCTATCCTCATTATTGTTCCAGATCTTTTCTGCTCTGTTGAAGAGTGTTTTGGAAACAGCATTTTTGTGTTGTAACAGATGATGGGAGTCAAATGAAAGATAATTGTCTGTGTGGGTTGTTTTCCTGTAAACTTTGGTTGTTAAACTGCCATCACTATGGTGCACAATTTCAGTATCCAAGAAAGACAGTTTACCATCAAACTCTCTTTCGACTGTGAAATTGATAGATGGTTCAATAGAATTTAAGTGAAGCAGAAAGTCATCAACCAAGTCAACTTTCATTGCTGTGCAGATATCATCCACATATCTTTTCCAAAGACAGGATGAGTAGAATTGTATGTGGTTTAATGCTTTTTGTCCCACTTCTTCCATTACTAAGGCTCTTTCTACTGGTACTTTAGTAAACAATGAAATTACATCAAATGACACTAGTTGTGTACCAATTTGGTAAACCTAGTTCTCTGATGAAATTTGAGAACTCCAATGAATTGGCCACATAATGTGAGCTTGTCTTTCCTACTGAAAGTGATAAAATGGTGACTAGATGTTTACCATAGCTAGAAACTGATTAGTCAAAGATGATACCTTATCTGAAAGAACAAGCTTGTGTCCAAAGGAAGTGATTACATTGCTCACATTGTGCCTAAATGTTACATACTTAGTGTACCATAGTAATGAATATTACCAACGGAAATTTGGAACAGCAATGGGTTCCCCTGTCTCTGTAACTATAGCTAACTTAGTGGAGTATGACATACCTTTTGAAAGCAATGACATAAATCAGGGTCAGGTACAACCTCAGAAAGATTTTGTATTGACCCGAATGTTAAAGTCATGACAGAAGCTTTCACATATGCTATGGATTTGAGAGATAATAAAAAAAATGATGTAGAGTTGATTTGCAGTATGAAAGGTATGAGTATTATATAGGAAGAAAAGAGATCATGAGAAAGAGAAGCATGTCATTATAACTATCCAGAAGTATACTCAGGGCATGGATCTGGCGTAATACATACGTGAATTTAAACAAACAATCAAAAGGGAAGATATTGTGAAAACAAAGTGGTCAGGATTGCTTAAACATAAAATTTGCATTTATAATCCAATTCCAAACAAAATAGTCTACTGGAAGTTTGTGACAAAAACTGACAGCCAAGCCGTCATTTTCCACTTGTCACAAAACATGTCCCCTGTTATACTTTCTTGTGTTAAGAAGAGGAAGAGAGATTTATTTACTGCCAGACTATCTTTAGCAAGGGCCTATAAAAGAGAATGATGAGATTAAGAGAAAACCCTTTTACTCCTAGTGAATTGGCTACTTCACAGATACATGGAATTTCATCCTGAGTGTAGCCGGAGTAGTGTACAGTTTGGAACGCTTATCATACTCTTGTCGAGCCCAGTCTAACCACCAACACAATATCTACAGAAATATTACTAGAACTCTCCCAACAGTACACTCATCTAGACAGTTTTTAGACAACAGCCACAAAATAATTACAAGTTAGACAGTCAGAACTTTCTAGTAGTGGTGAACAACAACAACTATTCTCTTGTTTCTTGTGCCATGAGCCAGGTCATTAGGCTAACTTCTATCCTGGAAGAGGAAAGAACTTCTTCATGGAATGAAAGTAAGAGAATGTGAAGGGGTTATTTAAACATTCTCCAGTGTGGTTGGTACTCTCACTTCATTAGAAGAAGCTAGCACTAGTGCTAATGAACTAGCACATTCTGTTGAGCTGAGTTTAGCCCAATTAGAATGTCCTGGTAAGTCTGCATCCATAAACTTAAAGGATTTATTTGGAAATGAAATCTCAGACACCTCCTTGATAGAGTGTAAGAACTTATGCTATTAAAAGAGAGAGAAACTATTAAACTTATTTCTTTAATAGGTTTTTTGATACAATCTTAAATCAGCATGTGATGTATAGTAGAAAATATTTATGTGACTAACTGCTTATCTGTTTATAGCTTAGCTCAAACAATTCAGTGTTGTAGTAGGGTGTGATACAGTTTATGTCTTAGTTGCTGATGTGCTCATCCAATGGTGAGACTTGCATTACAATTTTTTAAGTAATATTTGTAACAGATCTATAACAACAACTAAAGCTCTTTAGTAATTGAAGTAAACATAATTATTCAGATTAAATATCTAAGATTTGTATAGGCTATAGACATATGCTGATACAATAGGTAAGCTTTTAAAAAGCCTTACTTCACATAAAACTGAAGCAGTGACTAGGCTTTCTGGTTGATAGTCAGCAGCAAAACTATTTGTACTATAATTATAGTTCAAAAATATTATTATCAGTAAATTGATATCAATAAAATATGCAATAATAAAAAATGAAACATATTTATTTAGAATTATAATTATGAACATATCACACACTCAAATACAAGAACAGTATTGGCACTCCTTAAGAATCATTCTCAGTATTCTTTATAACAACTAAACTATATGCTTGATTATCAACTAGTTCAATGTCCTCTTTTTTATTACTATTTTGTTGCAGTTCAGTAGCAATGACAGTCTCGACAATATTATCAATGTCTTCATATTCATCAATTCCATGTTCTACTTGGTGATCTCTGTTTAGTTCAGATATTTGATTTGATAAACTCTTTTTATGTATAATGTGATAGACAATACATTCAACTGTCATTGTCACGCCCATACATATTATAATACCTATTAGCACTGATATTATTATAGGAACATGTACAGGTGCTGATGAAGGCATTATATAAATATACACTATTCCTTTATTGTCAATAGTGTCAGTTGAAAAGTTTTGAAGGGAAAGTGTATTAACAGTGTTATCATTTTGGAATAGATCATTATTATTGTTAGTTGTTGAATCTGTGGGCACTATAGGTAGTGTGGTATCCAAGAATGATCTCAATGTGGCTTTGTCATTCAATAAATGATGAGTAGATTCCATTATCATTGTTTCTTCTGCAGTAGTTTCCCCAGTTGTAAATCTAGGGAATTTTGTTGTTTCAGCTAAGGTAATAAAAAGAACAATTATTAAGCTGTCTTAATTAATTAAACAATTAATGGAACTATTAAATTAATTAATTAAATGATTTCATCAATGAATTAAATAGTTTAATCAATCAATTAATTAATTATTATTTAATTATTATTTATTTATTTATTTATTTTAATTAATTAATTAATTAATTAATATTTATGAATTAGTTACATAGTTAGTCAGACTTTTTGTTTGTTTGTTTGTACAATTGATTGATTGGTTGATTGATTGATTGAAATATTAAATCTTTCATTCATTCATTCTGGAGTAGCTCACAGCCAAAGCCATTGCATGACATTCTCTGGTAAATTTTCCACCAGTTATGTATACAGGATCAGACAATTATCAGATATCATTTAGAAATTTTGCAAAAATAAGAGTTGTTTAAAATAATTAAACATGGAAATTCTTGGAGTTATTGCTAGATAACTGCCCTCAGAATCAAAGTTGCCAGTCATAAGCAACACACACATACACAATTTTTTAAATTATTGCTGCAGTATTTAGAATAATATAAAACATAATTATTATGACTGACATTAACATAATAAGTTAAATAATTTTTTACATAGTGCACATTTTAAAACTTGCTTATGATAATATTGCTTGATTTTTAATTGTTAAAAAGTAGAGCTAAAGAAGTGTAATTAATTCGCACTAAAATATGATTTCTTTTGCCATTTCACTTTGAGGAGTGTAATAAGTAGTTTATTTTTTCTAGATATCTTCACTACTGTAGTTTATATAAGGGTTGGCAACTCCTGGTGTAAAATTGGCTGTTACACTCTCTAGGGGCTCCACACCTACCCAGCTGGCATTTTAGCAGCTTCGCTAACCAGGTTTGGAAGTTTTAACTAAGCAATTAGCAATATTTTAACTACGCCACATTTATCATTACCTCAAATAGCTATTAGTTCCTGAGTTTTGGGTTCTTTAGGTACATTACTCTACAAAACACTTCAACCAGGTAAATGCTATAATATCAGCTTAGTATGTAAGAAGCTCCATCTGACTTAAGAGGAAGAATTACCAACCCTAGCATAAAGTACTGCAATGAAGATATCTAGAAAAAATGTATTATAGTCAGAAACAATGCAGTATTAAATTTTACTCTCAGGTTTTGTTGTCACTCTTAGCAAGATATTTCACTTTTTGGTTACATTTTCACCAAACTGGCTCGTGAAATTAAAACATGAATTATTTCACCATATCACACTTGGCTCAAGATATATATGAATTTGGGGGTATAAATTAGACTGTAGCTAGTTAGTTGGGCAGAGCCCGACCTCTTCTGAAGGCTGAGTCAGCTAATTTCCTTAGCATTTAACCACACTTCAATCTGATTGGACTGCAACGTACGTTGCAGCAGGGAACAAACCCGGGTATAGGCTTGTTACCCGACCTCTCCCCAGCAGAGGTCGGGCTCCGCCCAACTAGTAGCTAGTCACATGGGAGAAATCTGATTGGATGATTAGATTCATGCTCAGTGATGTTTATAAAATGAGCAAAATTGAATGCTTGTGACAATGCTCTATGCTATATTTTCAAGAATATAGTATTTGCTTCTTAGGTGAGCCATTAACATTCCAAAAAAGTTGTATTCCTGTATTGTGAATTGGCAATTTTTGAAAATTCTTGGCCTCCAGCCGCTCCCAAGCTACATAGGATGCCACATACTAAGGTCACAAATTCTAAACATAGCAGATTCACAACATCCTAATCTAACTATATTGTTTACACACTCTAATAACAGTTTCACTGTAGGAATTGCATTTGATAGCAATAGTTACATGCTATTGTTATTACCGTCATAAATCATACTTTGTTTAGCCTGTGGGGGTCCTGCCTACCAGAGTGAGCAATAGCTTGAAAAGGGACAGAACTAGTGTATTTGTGTGCTTGTATCACTTAATTGAATATGTGTGTATTCATGTGAATAGATCATTCATCAATTTCTTTAAATGAAAGAGTGTTAATTTAGTTGTGCATTCATTATCATTTGTATGTGTGTTTGAGGGCCCATATAACATTGTAACTTGGCTGTCCACATTTAGTCCTACTTCATTTCTTGTCTTGATCACTCACACTACCATTCTTCATCTTCTAAATACATCTTAACTAACCTTAACCTGTACGAGGAGTGGGATTGGTTGAGGGTAAGAACTTGGTGCGAGCAGTACAGATAGGCTGAAGAAACTTAAAAATACTTTACCCAGCCATCTAACTATCTGTGCGAGCTACCTGTGACTCCCACATTAGTTTCCACATAGCCTTATAACTTGTGAAATGTTGTTATTGTTTTAGACACTAAAGGATATAGAACACGTGATATTGCTAACAATAAAAGAATTATACCAATGAGGCATAGTGAAGTACTATAGTTATACATAGGGATGAGTTAACTAAACATGGACACACTATACTTTTTTTGCTTGCAAATCTTGTTGGTGCATGTTCAATAAGTATAGCCCGATATGCATACAATTGCTCATAACTCCAATTGACTTACATGCTTGATGTTGAGTAACTTGATCCCTGAATATCACTTCACCAATATATATTCCTCCCACAGGAACTGAGTTGGTGAATTCAATGAAATATATGTTACTAATTCTAGTTGGTGATGTAGTAATGTATATAGTTTCTAGAGATACACAGTTTGGTTGTAAAGTTAGTGTTGTATTACCAATTGGAGTGGTGGATATGAATATTGGAAAAACAATATCTCTGTGAATATTGATGGTCAGACCTGATCTAGGTATAAACCATGGAGTACAGAGAAATATGCTCAGTTCTACTTCTCGAAGTAGAAATGATCTAGAGAATGTAAATCCAATAGCATGTGAGTTAGCAGCTACATTTATGGTATAGAGTTGAGAGGCCCAGATACCTCCCTGACTGGCATCAAATGTAGGAATAATTCCATCAATGAGAGATCCATTAACAGAATAGATTTGTCCAGCACAATCACAGAACCTCTCACTACTTGCACCAGTCATTCTACAGACTGAGGGACATCCTGCATTAGAATCAGATCCATTTATGGAAGATACTTCAGTGAGTGTATATGCAGTAGGATGAAATATTGTACCTATTACAACACCATGTATACAAATTATAACAGGCACACTCATGCAGAAACTTACAGTCTGAAATACTCCATATTGCAATATATATCACCACTACTCTGAACAATGTCATCTCTGATGTTGTGTACACCTGAACATCAGTAGGATTTTGCTTGTTTTATAAGCATAGAATGTCTCATGCCATATCTGTAGCTATAATAATTATGTTTACTATTAGTTTTGGTTATCTTTCAATAATGTGTTGTTATTATAACTAATTCAAACTTGACTGCTTTTTGATATTTGTTAGTCATGTTTATTGCAGAGAGCTATTAGACTTAGTTTAGATATCACTGGCAAATATGTAATCAATTCTGTAACAGCACAACAAAAAAGCATGAGCAACAAATAAGAAGGTACTCTTTAGTAACAAAACACACCAGAAATGGAAATGGCATCATAATATTTGTAACATGAAGTGATACAAATCAGTAGGTTGTGCTAGCTCGACATCACAAGCCACATGCTGAGTTTGTACAAGAATAATGTTTCCTATTAGTTTTGGTTTACTTTCAATAATGTCTTGTTATTGAAACATATTATTATTCAAACTTGACTGCTTGTAAACATTATTGGTTATTCGTATTATAGCAAATTGTTATTAGATTAGTTTACATAGTGATTGGCCAAGATATAATCAATACAGTTACAGAACAACAAACATCATGAGAAACCAAAAAGGAGGTGCTCTATTGTTAGAAAACACGCAAAAAAATTAATGACGACATCATACGTGAAACAGGAAGTGTGAGTGCTGTCCAGTCAGCTTGTTTAATGAGTTGTCAGAATTACTTTCAACAAGTCATAGTTAAGTTAAGATACTCTTTTTATATCACAATGTCTTAATAATCAAGTTAATAGTGGTATATAATTGTATATTTTAGCTATAAATTATAATTTAAATAATATATATATACATATACTATATTAAATACATAATTACATGAGTCAGAGTGTGATATGGTGAACTACTTCATGAGCAGGCTAATTTTTATATTCATGAGCCAGAGGCGAGTGAAAATAATGCATGAGAGTTAAATATCCAGCGAGTGTAATAAATGGTTTATTCCATGCAAGATATGTTTGCCGGAGTAGTTTGTATACTACTTAGGTTGGCAAATCTTGGTGTAGAGTCAAACTGTAAATCTCACTATAGGCCACCCACACTCCCAGCTGACATTTCGATTGCTTTTCTAGCCAGATTGGTATAGTTTCACTAGATAAAGTTAGCCACAAAATACCAGAAATCTTGTAAGCCAGGCCATAACTACTGGGACAATCAGCTTCTGCAATGCAGAGTGATAACATCTGTGTATAATGACTGTGATAAAATCATGAGTTACTAAGGGTCTTGTAGCTAAAAATAACATTGTGAAGATATCTAGCATGGATTAATTGTTTACTTAACTGGATGTTAAAACATACATTCACTACACTAGACTTTGGAGAGAATTTTAGTTCATCTAAATGACATTGTCGATTCTTTAAAACAGAATGATATGGTTTATGGAATTTCATGTTCTAGTTGTGAAGCATTATAGGACAAAGAAAAAAGAACTGTGTTAGATGGTCAAAGGAGTGTAGGTATGCATTATAGGCAGTGTGATGTCCAATAATTCTGGTCTCAAGGTGGTTATGTCATATAATAAGTGATAAGTAGATTTCATTCTCGTTGTTTCTTCAGTATTTTCCTGATAAGTTGTAAATGTAGTGAATGTTGTTGTTTCAGCTAAGGTAATAAAAAGAACAATTATTAAGCTCTTTTAATTAATGAAATATTTAATTTAATTTAATTTATTTATTTTTTATTTATTTGTTTGTCAGTAAGTCATTCAGTCAGTCAGTCAGTCAGTCAGTCTGTCTGTTTGTCTGTCCATCATTTGCAAGATTTTTCAGCAGTTATTCTTGTTTGCAAAAATACTTTATAACGGTGGTTAAGCAGGCATACCAGAACATCCACAAATGTTCAACAGGATATTTAACTATACTATGCATGCACTTTATTTTTGTGACACCTCGTTGGCCACTCGTGGCCACATGTGGTTAATGTCCATGCCAATAGTTGTTATAAGTTGTTATAAGTATTGCACTCTTGATTAGTTCTGTTATTTTCCAATTTTGAATATCTATCACTATCGAACCAGTAAAGTTTTAACTACCAACCCAACCCAGCCAGCCGATTACTCAGACTAGCTAACATCGAGTTATCTAACTCAATAATCCAACATCCCTAAAGTTACTGCCACAAGGTCTCCAATCCAACAGCGAGCCTAGTACTGGGCAGATCACAGGACATTAAAGTCCTTCTCATTTGGTCCCCTCACTGGCTACACAGCTAGGTCTAAATTTATGACTCAGGTAGCCTTTCACAACTGCCGTAGTCAGTGCAATTGAGATCAACAGTTCTAACATTTTTTGCTCTGCATGTAAGTATTCTCTGTATTCAGCTAATAAACTATAATTCATTAATTACTTCTATAAAATTATTATTTGCTCACACATTAAATAAATAACAGTATACAAGGAAATATACAATAATTTTTCTTAAAATGACCTGGACAAAACTCAAAATCTATAACAACACAAGATATATATTAATTGTCCATATGTTCTTTTTTAATGTGAGTAATTTATATATATATATATATATATATATAGTATATTATTTATAATACTTAGTACGTGTGTGATATGAAAGATATATTATATGAGCAGGCTAATTTACTTTCTAGAGAAAGAGGTGAGTGAAATTAAAACTTGAGGAGAAATATCTTTTCCTATCACTCTGATGAATGTAATAAACAGTACATTCTATGCTAGATGTCTTCACTACAACAGTTTATACTATAGGGTTGGTAACTACTTTTGGCGGTAATAACAGAGAAAGCTGGTAAGCTAAGTTAGTTGCTATAACTACTAGCTTATGGAGGGGGAATGAGTTTGCGCAATACAGCATAAATGCAGGATGTCCCTCAGTTTGTAGGAGGATGACTAGTGCCAACAATGATAGGTTCTGTGATTGTACTGGACAACTAAGTGATACTAGTGGAACTCTCATTGATGGAATTATTCCTACATTTGATGTTAATCAGAGAGGTACCTGGGCTTCTCAACTCTACACTGTAGATGCAACTACTACCTCACATGCTATTGGATTTAGATTCTCTAGTTCCTTTATGCTACAAGAAGTAGAACTGAGAATAGTTTTTTGTACTCCATGGTTGATACCTAGATCAAATCTGACAATCAATATTCACAGAAGTATTTCATTTCCGACATTCTTTTCCATAACTCTAATA
>WLWD01000208.1_pt1 | contig 70978 bp, 54 predicted proteins | sample 6712731 | NCBI WGS metagenome assembly WLWD01 (sample SAMN12718690, study PRJNA576275) | sponge metagenome | isolation source: marine sponge | host: Mycale hentscheli | place: New Zealand: South Island, Marlborough, Capsize Point | collected 2014-11-01 | reverse complement strand
TCAGTCTAACATGTTTTTATACATGCAACATGAAACAATAACACAATTAAAACACAACAAAGTAAGTATTCACAGCTATTTGGACTTTGCCACTGGCACTTCATAGCTTTGAACTTTTCCATGAGCCCCATTTAAAGAGCAATATAGCTTTTCTCTTGCTTTGTAACACTCTGAAAAGTTTTCAGGTCTCTGTATTATTGAATCATATAAGACTGATGCCAACTTTCTATTGTTGTTAGAAGTTGCTTCTCTTGAATTATAACATTTCCTGCTTTTATTATTGCTTTCTCCATTACTGTCCTTGCCATTTGCGTGTACCCTCACAGATTCTACTGTGGGCCTTAGTTCAGCATCATATGTAGGATTTGCAATTTCTATGTCATTTAAGCGTGGCATAAATCTGCAACAAAAAAAAAACAAAAAAAACACAATAAACAAAAAATAAAGGAAGGTCACTTTGACTCTGACGTGTCAATAAGTTGCCAAAATATAATGCAAATTAATAAGTAAATGCTAGTTTCACATTATTGATGTTGTTTACAGACTACAACAATAACAAATACAATAAACTGCATACACTGCATATATTATTCAAATTTGCTGGTGGACTACACTAGCCTTGGCTTCATAATTCTTGTTTCGATTAACTACTTAGCTACATTTATAGGATTAAAGCATTAGCAATTAATAATGAATAAATAACTGGTAGAAAGTATTGTTTGAAAATTATGCTGTAATTGGATACTTAGTTGTAATAATTATAATGAGCAGACTGTTTTCATGTTACAGTGAAGATTAATTTTTGTAATCTCACAATATTGACTTAACTTTACTAATTTGATATGATGAAATACTTAATCTTTGGTCTCACTCACTATTATTGTAATTTTTATGCTGTGCAGAAAAATAAAGTAGTTTAGAACAAAAATGAACTTCAGAGTATGAACCCAACAATGAGCTAGCCAGTTGGAGTACAGAGGTCAGCTATATAGTAACACACATTAATAGAAAGCTTTGGGACTGTGATGACTTCAACAACCCATTTTCCCCAAACTACAACTATTACTTTCATATAATATTACACATCTTCACCTTTGAGATTTTCCTGCCCATCTGTAGCATGACCTCATCCATCCAAGGATCACTCCAATGAGTGTCAGTATTAGGATTACAATAACACTAGCCATTATTCCAACAACAGCTTCCAGCCCATTAGATGTATTCACAATGGTAGGGGTAATATCTCCCACTGGCATCGATATTTGTGATACTGTTTGTGATACTGGCTCTGTTTCTGTTATGCATGGTGTAGTTGCAGGGTCTACAAAATATTAATTCGAGGGCATTTTGATATGATACATGAATTATTCCTGATATTATGTTATTCTATTTTGTGAGGAAGTTCATGAGATTTGAATGAGACTAATCTATGATATAAGTGCTAATATACTACTAGATAAATTATATTACACTACATTATCATACCAGATATATGGCTAGCTAATAATTAAAATAAAAACAGTGATATTACTTGCATAATTCTAACAAAAATCTATACATTGTTAACAAACGGCAACTCCAGCAATCACCATGCTAACACTGTATTACACACTACATGTTTAAAAGACTTATTCAATTAAAAATTGTATCCAGTTCATTAACGATATGCATCATAATTTTGAAAACCGTGATTTCCTTTTTGGCAAGTCATTTGCAATAAGTAATGATATACTGAATTTTGTAATAAAACAATGAAAAAATAATCAAAGTTTTCAAATTTTGCTAGTATATTTTTGTAAGGACTAAATAGACGTAATACATTTAGTTTTTAAATACTGCAGTAACTAAGCTATGGCTGACAGTTGTGATGACAATCACATCATATTTATCTTAAAACACTTTTAATCCATACATGTATATAAGTTGATATATCCGAAATAGCCTGCAACCATTCCTATGAACTGAATATTACAACTTCAAACATTGCGACTTACCACAGAATACTCCAGCATTTGATTGACACAGTGAGGAATCAAATTGACTCAACATACATGATGATAGTTCAGAGTAATTAGAACTGCAATTTATTTGTAGGGCCATAGAAGTGAAATTAGTTCTACCAAAACAGTCATATCCGCAGGCTGTATGATCTGAGATGTACAGATTTTAATTATAGACTGCAAAATTATAATTGTGTTGACTAAAAAACAAACTGAGTTGCTACCTACACGACTATATTTAGCTACAAACCTTGGTGAGAAAGATCGGTGTAGTTTAACTGCCTACAGATAACTCCTGCACTAGTGTTGCTCCAGTCATCTCCACAAACAGTCCTCCAGGAATAGAAATAACATACTTCTACTAGTCCAGCATACCTGGAACCATTCAGCCTCACATCTCCTATGTTAAGACATTGTTCATCTTGTAGGCTCATGTGAACTATAGTTAGCAGGTAAACAATGATTCTCATCATGCTCTCACTATGTGGCCTAGCTGAAAGTGCCTCTTTTGTGATGATTTCAATATATAGCTTTTGAATTGCAAACCTCCTTGGCTGTTTGTCAACTTAGTATAATAGTAATGTATTTGGGAATTTATAATGATATCATTTTATTCTCATCATAACTATGGGAGAGAAACATTAAATTATATTTGCATGCCCATCAGGAAATTTTCACTAGACACTTTCTCCAGAAATTTCTATAATTATGTAACATTCAGTGCTGCATTGCCAGCTTTCATAAAACTCCACATTTTATCAAAGTTATGTGTGTTATTCAAGTGTCAGTCACATTCTGTTTCAGTTATCTATTTATAGTGTAATCGGGTTAAACTTGACTGGTTGCTATAACTACAAGTGTAATGAGCTTGCCAATACACCGTGAAATAACAAGCATGAAATATCTTGAGTTATTTTCACGGGTGAAGTACCTAAAAAAATCACTGTGAAGATATTTAGGCTGGAAAAAAATATATATATATTTATCGTGTACTGAACTCAAGAACTCCCATAGAGATTAATACAAATGAAACTACCCCAATATTTTCCCATATTGCATCCCCTTGGGCATTCTAACAAGTGTTATTGCGTCCCCTTAGGCTAATTTTATATTTTTAGGTTTTTTGTTAAATCTTAATAATAATACATTAATTTGATATATCTGTCTATTGCTATGTAGGTATGTATGAATTGTAAATCACTTCATTTGTGGTTGTGTGTCATTAGGTGCAGCGGACATTGTGGTGAAACTTTGTGTTTGTGTTGCTGTAGGAAAACCAATATTTATTGTACAATTGGTGATTGTTGCTCCAGCAAAGAAGGACTGAGCACTTAAATCTTGGTTCATAGTACCACTCGATGGTGTTGTAGGGTATGAAGAAGATGGATTAGTTTCAGGCTTTTTGTATGAGCTCAAGACATGAGACATTTCCTTTTGCTGTTGTAATGATGCTTTTTTATAGCTATTTAGACTTTGTAGATTTTTATGCCCAGTTAGTTGGACTATCTGTGTTTCTGGTACACTATTCTTGGTAAGACATGTAACCATTGTTTTTCGAGCTGAATGATTTTTTTTTCCCCAGACAATCAGCACTTGCAGCCATCCTTTTCATTATTGTATTGATTCTATCCTTCCTGAAAAGAAGTGAGAGTGTCAGGTTCATACAATGAGTCATCACTCTTCCTTACTTTGCAAAAGAAATGTCCTAATAATCTGTCTAATTCAGTAGGTGGAATTTCGGCTATTTTTCTACACTCACCAACAGATTCACACCAGCAGTACCACTTCCTCAAGTCGGATATTGTTTTCTTCTTTGTGTTACAATTTTTTTGCTGGTCCACAAACATTTCCAACTCTTCATCATCGAAGAAGATGCTTCTTCTACGTGCTTAGTTTCCTCCGTTTGTCCGTTAGTATAGACTGGATTAGCAACAGTTGGTTCTATAGGGAGTTTCGGTAGATATTCAGATTGTTTCTCAATCATTTCAAGAAGTTCGTCATCAAAAAAATCCTGTAATAAAATATCTTCAGCCATAACAACATTAGCTTACTGGTTTAGCTCCAGAAAAATTGTCGTTGCTAAGATTAAGTTTGCGCATGCGTACATGATAAATATGTTATACTTGAATACGCGAAATATCACGAGTCTGATCGAGGTATTGGCACTCGTCCCAATACATCCGACAGACTCGTGATATTTTGCAGTATTCAAAGTATAACATATATATATAATATTACACCCTAGATACCTTCACAATGTTATCTTGAGTGAGGTAACTCAAGTTATCACATAGTGTTATCTCATGGCTGTATAGGCAAGCTCATTACCCTAGTAGTTATAGCAACCAGTCAAGTTCAAAACTTTTCCCTGGTTTTTACAGCTACCTCCCTCTGGTGTAGCCTACCCAACCAGGTTAGAGCAGCTGCTAGAATAACCCTAGTCAACTTTACCTGGTGTGACTTAAGGTCCTAGTACAAACTACAGCAGTGAAGATTATCTAGAATAGAATAAACCACTTGTTACACTCAGCAGAGTGATATGGCAGGATATTTCACTCTGGTTGGGGAGGCTCCTCTAGAGTAAGGTAACTGTAAAAACCCTTAAACCGGTAAGCCAGGCCCAAGTTGCTATAACTCCTAGGGCAATGAGCTTGCCAATACAGCCATGAGATAACACTATGTGATTACAGGAGTCAGAGTGTGAATGGTGAAATATTTCACTGAGCAGGCTGATTTATTTTCACGAGCCAAAGGCGAGTGAAAATAAAGCCCTAAGAGTGAAATATCTAGCCATATCACTCTGACAGAGTGTAATAAGTGGTTTATACCACACTAGATTTCTTCACTGAAGTAGTTTGTTTTGTTGTTTTTTTGTTGTTTTTTTGTTCTTGTTTTTTTGTTTTTTTTGTCTTTATTTTTTGTTTTGGTAACTCAAGGTGTAAAGTTGGCTAAAAATCACTAGGGGCTCCCCAACCCTAGCTGATATTATAGCAGCTGGCTGGGTAGGCTCCACTAGAGTAAAGGTAGCGTGAGTTATCTCACAGGTCATGTACCTAAAAATATCATTGTAAAGATATAATGAGATAACACTATGTGATCTAAAAATATCATTGTGAAGATATATGAGATAACACTATGTGATATCATGAGTTATCTCACAGGTCATGTACCTTAAAATATCATTGTGAAGATATCTTCCACCTTACATACAATGATATATTATTTAGGTACATGACAATCTGTATTTGTGCAAGCTCATTACCCTAGTAGCTAGTTTGATTTTTACAGCTACCTTTCTTGGTGTAGCCTACTCAACCTGGTTAGAGCAGCTGCTAAAATATCAGGGGGAGAGGGGGGGGGGGGGGGGGGGGTTACCAGTCCTAATACAAACTACAGTAGTGAATAGTGAAGATATCTAGTGTGGAATAAACCACTTATTACTATGGCTAGATATTTCACTCTCAGGCCTTATTTCACTTGCCTCTGGCTCTTGAAAATAAATTAGCCTGCTCCATAAAATATTTCACCATATCACACTCTGACTCATGTAATAAGTACTAGATATATATATGTATATATATATATATATGTATAGCAATTTATATTTTTATCTCTTGTCAACATATTGAGAATCAATTGTTACATCAATAACTTATTAGCTATGCATCCACCTTACTGTATAGTGGATTGTGTAATATTGATCTCAAAAGGGTTGTATACCTATTTTAACCACACATAATATATTTTGCAAATTGTGGTTTTTGGGTAAATGTTAGTTCATTTTCCCTTTAAGTCTAAAATATAATTAGCAGATTTTAGAGTATTTATAAATGTTTAACTAATATTTACCTTCTCTCTCTTATTATTGAATTAATGTGGGAGTTCCTCCCTTTTAACTGCTTTTGAAGGATCACATATCGAACAGGCCATACTGAAGTCAGAAAGAACACACACACTCATACTAACACACACACACACATACCTGTGTTGCTATAATTTGTAATTGTAATTACAATAATTAGATACTTCAAAGTAATTGTAACTGAAATTGTTATGGAGTTAGTGAGAAGTCTGGAGTGGGAAGCGGTTCCCAATAAACGTTCCCGTTCATCTGATTTATGAAGAGCGGAAGCCTCAGACGACAACCGAGAGGCCAGCCTTACAACCTGACTCGCTAAGAGGTTGACCGTGCGTGAGCATTTCCCTCTTGTATGAAATTAATAATCATAATTGCAATGATTACCTTTTCTAGCTATGTAATTGAAAATCATAATGATTACATTACTGATGTAATTGTAACAACACTGACACACACATACACTAGTGGTGTGCTTGAGCTCAAATGACGAGTGAGCCTGTCTAGTAGGGTTACAGTATTGTTTATGATTAATTTTAACTTCTAACACTCCAGCTTCTAATAAACAGTCGAGTTTTTAAATTATATATAACACCTGATGTATCTTATGATCTCAGTAATTCTTTTTATCGACCTTGTTTTACTACCTACTCTTAATTAAATGTACAATTTATCCATTATCAGTAATACGTAACCAGCAGTTTACATAACAATTGTACAGTCTTTTAAGCAATTGCCGGAGAAGAAAGTAAGATGTTGAAACTGAAGCCAAGTTTAGGTTGATGAATGATAGCAATTTCCTAGTTTCTGTTTATAGCTATATCACTAGCAAATTTTCTCATTCTAATAGCCAATATTGTTAATTAAAACTTAACAATATTGGCTGTTAGAATGAGAAAAGTTGTTGTTATTATAATTATTTCAGCTGAGAATGACTCATGAATCATTGAAAAAGTACATCATAGCTATTAACTACACAATTTAATAGTAATGGAATTCACATCAATTTGTTTTATTTTTTTATGTGAGTACTAGTGATACTATATCCAGAAGAGAACAGATTCAAAGTATTGATTCAAAATCACTCTCGCTCAACTCTGTGAGATCATTTTGTCTTTTCTAGTAAAAAAACAACAACTAAAACACACATATATACATAGAATCTAACTTATATACACTGCTGGATTAATTTTGTTCATTCAAACATTGTGGAATCAATCACTCAGCGAAATTTACTGAAGTCCCTATTTTTAATACAAAACATAAATCAACCTTACTTTTCCACGTAATTCAAGTTAAATGTAGCATAATGTTTCAGAATTCATTTCAGAAACTGAGCAATTTAATTAATAACTTTTTGCTAGGCAGTTATTACGGACAAAAACAGATTTAATGTTTCAATAGCTTTGGGATTATAGTGTTAACTTGGGAGAAGACAGTAATTCAATGGTTTACAAACTTTAATTTGTATGCTGTGATTAGGCAGTAACTTTATAATTGTGATTCACTGGTACTATTTTTTATTTAATTGGCGAGCGAGCGAAGCGAGCGAGACACTCTCAGGGGTAACTCAATCGAGATTTCGCTATATTTATTTATTTATCTGTTTATGGGGTACGTGAGACCTCTGTTTTCGCCCGCGCTTTTAATTACGTAAGTTAGGTAAAGCGTTCACAGTTCCAGTATTTTTCAATTAACGAGCTCTGAGAATCCTTAGTGGCGGTGGTAAGTCAATGCGCTCTTTGTCATGGCTATAAGCCTTGCGCAACAGTATTTACTTGAAAATACATTGTCCACTAGACTACTGCGAAGGTAAGTCTGTGTAGGTGCATGTCCAGTTGTGTCAAAGCATTGTGTGTTACAACCACTACTTAGCTAAAGAATATCACAAAGAAAACTTTTAAATAAAGTGTATTGTTTTGTTGTTGTTGTTTTTCATTCCAAGCAGTTGCAGAGAGTTGTTACTATGGCACTGAAATCCCTTTACCCTGAATGCTAAATAAAAAAACTGGACCTTATTCAGTGTTAGAAGTTAAAATCATTCATATAAAAATAGTATAGTCTTTAGGCTCGCTCGCCATTTGTGCTCAAGCACACCACTAGTAATAAGTACAATTAATTATCATGTGCAAATTTACAAAATCATGATGATGATGACAACAGAACAAAACTGATTTTGGCATATTAAATTACAAAGCAGCTGGCCATAATTTCATTTAGCTGATCAATGTGGATGACACATGATAAAATTATTATACAAAAGATTAGTAGTTAAAATTCCAATGATATTTACAATGTCCCTATTATATTATATTTTAATGCATTAAGTATTTTCTCATTCTAACAGCCAATACTGTTATATATTATTGGTTGTTAGAACGAGCAAATTTGCTATTCTTATAATTGTTTCAGCCGAGAATGACTGAATCATTTTGCTTGAATTAAGTCTTAAATGACAAAATTTAAATTTTCGTGATGAATCTCAAGTCCAAAGTGTTATGATTGTAAACAGCTGAATGAGTAATTCATGCATTATAACCAATCCACAGATGTAGGAAGTCGGAGGAGGGGCAATGAAAGCATTTACACTCCCCGTCAATATTTTGAACCACTTTTTGTGTGTATAGTCAGAATTACTTGGTCATGCATTAGTTCCACTAAAGCGGTGTTTAGGGGCAGAAGACAGAACAATTAGATATTGTAGACATGCTGTGTCTGTGAATAATAAATGGAGTTTCTTAGTTTAATAGTATACACAATTATAACTGGCACAAATATTTTTGCATGAGGACACACTCCCTCTAGTTTATCTTGTTACTTGTTATTTTGTGCCCCCCCCCCCCCCTTATAAGAAATTATTCCTACATCTATGCAATCCTCCTATGAATTACTACAATGAGACTGTATGTGTTCACCACTACATTATCCATTTATGTAAAGTGCAACACAACTTTATCAAGGTCACACAGTTTAATGATATTCATAGACAGGATGCATGTTAAGAGGGGGTGTGCCTTTCTTCGATCTGGATTCTAAAAATTGGAGGAAACTTTAAACCCTTTACATTTTCAATATGTAAGAAAGCATGATGAAGATCATTGTTTACCTGCTGGCTATAGTTGATATGAGCCTACAAGATGAACAATGTCTTAACATAGGGGAGGTGAGGTTGACAGGTTCCAGGTATGCTGGACTAGTAGAAGTATGTCATCTTTTTCAGTGGAAGACTGTTTGTGGAGATGACTGGAGTGACACTAGTGCAGGAGTTATCTGTAGGCAGTTGAACTACACTGATCCTTCTCATCAAGGTTAGTGCTACACTGCACATGTAGTTAATGTAGCAATTCACATTATTGAGAAGTAATCTCAGTTATTGTCAGTAACTTATAATTATGTCTAACTTAGATCATATAGCCTGTGGGTACAACTGCTTTGGCAGAGCAAATTTCTCCTCTTTGGCACTACAAATAAATTGCAATTCTAATTCCTCTGAACTATCATCATGTATGTTGCATGGATTTGATTCTTCACTGTGTCAATCAAATGCTGGAGTATTTTGTGGTAAGTTAATATTTCTACAGTTAATTGAATAACACAAAAACATACCTTATCATAATGAGAATGAATCATCAAATCTAGAAAAAATTGTGATAATTAGAGAATAACAATAGCAAATATTCTCGTTCTAACAGCCAATATTATGCTAATTAAAACTTGAAAAACATAATATAAGTTGAGTCCTGTAAAGCAATATAGAATGCACATCAGTTAGATTCAATTATAGTAACAGGTTGTTTTTAGTGCTGGTAGGGTTTAATGTCAGGAATTTTTAGTAAATATGAGAAGTAAAATAATTATTGTTATGGCTAACTTGTTGTCTTTGGGATAATGTTAGTTTACTTAATAGCAGATTACTGTGTGGTCTTTGGGATAGTGTTAGTTTTCTTTTCACTTTAGTCCAAAATATAAACAGCAGACTCAAGAAGTATCAGCTTAAAGCTAATAATGGCTTTAATAATAGCAAATTTTCTCATTCTATTGGCCAATATATGCTATTTAAAACTTAACCCTCATTTGAACAGCCAATTTATGTTAATTAAAACTTAACCCGGCTTTTCAACTTCTTGCTGAAGTCCTCTTCAGTGGTCAAGAAGTCTAAATGTTGGGTTTAGTTTTAATTAACATAATAGTGGCTGTTACAACAAGAAAATATGCTATTACTATAATTTATTTCAGCCCAGAATGATTAAATTAATAATGGCTTTTATTATATATTTATATTATCAGGGGTTCCCTCTTATTCCACTTTCTTATAAAGAATCCTAAAAATATTTGAAGTCCAAATACATACACACACTAGCACGTACACACATGCACTCATACATACATACGCACACATAAGGTGGGCATCTTTTGCTTTCTTATCAGCATTTTCTCACGCTAATTGCTTTATTGAATGTACAAAATTATGATTATACCTATAAATACATAGCAATGATTTAAATAGCAATGATAGTGTCTTACAGGAAGAGTTACTCAATTATACTGCTCAAGAATTTAAATTGACTGGATCTTATTAAAGCAATAGACAATAGTGAAGGGGGCAAAGATGACTTTCACAAGCTCCCTCTCCACAATCGGCTAGTGCAATAGTGGGAATGGTTATAGCTGTTTGTAGGTATAGTTTCTCGAAGGACCAGAGTGCTCCTTATGTCTTTATACCAAGCACAATAGTACTCAGTAAAATAGTAATCTGGTTAAAAGTATTTTTAAAAGAACTAACTACGGTTACAATGCATCGCCAGACAACACAGTTTGCCGGCGGTTATAAATGATCGATATGTACATGCGCGATTGTGTGTATGCGATGATAAAAGTTTGTCTCTTAAATACAGTTCATACCAGGGTAGACCTGGTCAAATCGTTATATGTTAATTCTTGGACCTGGGCTTTACATTATTATTATTATTATTATTATTTATTTTATTTTTTTTATCATTATTATTATAGATATCAATCATTCTCCTTCGGTTAGAGTGATTCCAATTGAGAGTCTAATTGAGAGTACTTCAACCAGCAGTGTAAATAACTGTGCGTGTCCAAAGACCAACACATCCGCCATCTTGGGTGGTGTTATTGGTGGACTGATAGGAACTGCACTATTATCAATAGCTTCTGCTCTCCTTGGATGGATATGGTACCACCACTGGCATAGAAAAAATAATAAACACAAATCGTATGTAAATTCCACTATCTTTAATTTAAGTAAAAAATAATACACTGATTAAAAAACAGAACCAGGTGTGATTAGAAAATTTATTCCCAAAAAAGGTATTCAAATTGTCATTCATCCACCCCTACTTACTTCATATTCTCAAAAATCTAGCAATTTCTTAGTAGATTTGTCCAATTCATTATAAGACTCCATAATTACTAAAGTAAATTTGACAGACCACATCTTCTAATATTTGTTGGATGCAAAGTTTGAGAAAAATTTTAGTTTTGTTATATCTAATTAATTGCTTTTATTAATTTTTTATTGAATCGTTGAATTATGTATGGCTGAAGAAGTCATTGAAAAGTGATGTTTCTTGCTCACGAAAAACCTCAATAAATTTTTCCCATTTCCACTGCATCATAAACTGTTTTTGTGTATTATTTACTCTTTAGAATAACAATGCAACCTAATCCTACATATGACATGGTGAGGCCCGGAAGTGGCTGAAGTAATCATTCATGAATGAGGAGGAACCTAAACCTGAACCAAAAAACATTGTTTCGAGTATTACAGATACATTTTTAGTAAAAAATTACAAAGCAATTATTTTTATTATAGCTACTTGTTGTTATATTTAAATTAAATGACTTGAAATAAATTGAAGGTCAGAAATTGTGAGATCATTATTGTTTAATGTAAAAGTGGATAATCTCACAGCTAGAAATTTTTACATTTTAAGACCCCTTTCATTCACTGACTCTATTTATTAAATTTTGGTCCCATTGATACTGGTCCATGAGGAGCCAGAGAATCAATTTTTTATAATTAGAGTTGTTATCATTTTGGGTGAATAAGGTTATTGGTGATTTTTGAAGTGATAGCTACATATATGATAGCATTGCTGAGAGGATAACTTTGTATTGTTGTTTTTTTTACTAACCTTTAGTAGGGGGGCTAAAGTATGTATTTATTGTTTAACCCATTTTTTATATGCTGACATAAAATCACCCAGCTACTGAGTAAGTGACTTGGTAAAATTGAAAATGTTTACGTTCACAACTGTCAATAATATTTTGACATGTTCCACTAGTACAATCACACATAATTATATTTCAATTACAGCTTTAGGTTAGGTATACATACAAGCATAATTTTGGAAGTGTCTAGAATTCTAAATAAGCCATTTATAACTGCTATATCATTTACTGAACAATGACTCTTTGCATAAATGTTGGATATGCTAGCTGAATATCAATTATCACACAACATCATTACAAAGTGATAGCTTCAATATCCATATTTGCATCATTCCAAGCCACTTGCTGGTCAAAAAGCAAACCTTCAAATAGACGAGCTTCTGACTGTTGCCTCTCTTTATTCTTTCTCTTAGTAATAAAAAATGTCTTCCATCTTTATATATGTTTAACTTATACTGAACTATGTATTCAAATATTTGCTCTAAGCTATGGACAGACATTTAATCATGTCAATATTTAACTTCTTCAAATCCAGACATAGCTATGTGTCTGGAGAGTGTCACAAAAGAATTATTAAGAAAATAATTGTGGATCCCTACCTGCACTAAAAATATTACGTGCAAATTTTGGTGAATAGGGATTAGAAATTTTTAACTGTTTGAGTAGTCCTATCCTGCACAGATACATCTGAAAGGCTTCTCTGTGCTACAGCTCCAGAAGTCTCTGGAGAAGGGCTGGTGAAATTCACTCAGCTTATTGGGCAAGCTACTTATATATATACTCAAAGCTGATTCATTCAATGACATCACTTTAAACTTCCAAATTCATCCATAGTGTACATTCACCAATTGACAAAACAGTGGAAGAGGCTTGTAAGGCAAACTAAAAATTGAAATCCTGTTAAAAATATCCACATAATATTCAGCTGCACCACATAGTGAATCACAATTTATCCACTAATGATAATTTATGTGAGCCTTCAAGCAAATGACGTCATCTTAATTTAGAGATGTGCAGTTGAAAGGTTACAGACATGATGGACAAGTAGAAATGTGTGCAATTTATTTGTGGAAGACAGTGCAGAGAGAGGTAATGCAGTGGACATCTAACTTTAAACATTATATCAATCATGTGTCATTCAAGAGCCTATCATTTTCTAATTCAGGAATATGTTCTCTATTTGTCACATTTTTTAATAGCAGCATCACCGTTGCAATTAATGTAAACATTGACAAGTATTAATTAGTTAAACACATGTAATGAATTTCACAAGCATTTTTGTCCTTTAGTCTTACTAGATGCGTCAATGCACTTTAATTTATCTTAAAAAGTGTAGAGGAGTTTTATTGTTTCAAAAATATTTGGTTTATTAATAATATATGAAGTTTGTTGCTTTTTTAGTCAACTGATAGCTATTACAGCATCAAGCAAATTCACAAACCCACACCTCTATAATTAACCTTTTACATGAGCTAATTCTTTCCATTTTATTAGTGTCACTAGTTAGATTTGAAGTAAAAACTATTCTTGGGGTCCTAATAATTGTATTCTTAAGTATAGCTTATACCTTAAAAATATCTGCATGTACTTCAGATATAGTAGCATCAAGTCACGTTGCTATTCTCTTACGTTATATTTTTACAAAATAGTCAAGAAGCATGCCTTATCAAACAATTTGAGTTCGTATTTCCTTTGTTACAATGAAGAATATATAGATAATTTCCATTGCATTAGTTATAGTGTGCAATTTGAGAAAAGACAGTAAGCAGCGTTTAATAAACTTGGACTTACAACTTGATTTGTAAGTTAGGATTACGTAGTAACATACTTTTATTATTGGGGTCCATCAGTCTTAATTTGTGTTTTTTTTTTAATGTTTACAATTAATTATGCATTAATTTACAAATCATGATGATAGTCACCAGCTACATGGCTAAAACATCCATCCTCATGACGGCTGTGCAAGAAATATGTTTTGGGAGTTATTACATTACATTAACTAATTATAGCTGTGTCATAATTAATTTTAGCCGCTATTAGTATGGACATGACGTGATATAATTTATTATATAAAAGTTCTGTAGGTTGGATTCCACTTTATTATTTTGTTCTTAATATTATTAATGTGTCAAGCATTTGGTCTAATGACAAAATTGATATTTTATTAATAAATAATATAGTGTCCAAGTTGAATTTGTGATTTCACAACTCGTCTGGGACATGAAGATTGATGCCATTGAGCAATCAAAACATCGGCTGAATTAACAATTTACATGCATAGCTAATCCTATTAATAACTATATGAGATTGTATGTTTTCACCACTAAACACTTAATTGCGTAAAAGTATATAACAACTACATAAAGGTCACACATTTTTAATGATATTCATAGTGGGTACATTATACATATCAATAGGGGTGTGATATTCTTCTATCGTGATTATAAACACTGAGGCAGTATAAAAACTCCTCATATTTTGACTATGTAATACAAGCATGATGAGAATAACTATTTACCTGCTAGCTATAGTTTACATGAGCCTACAAGATGAATTTTGTCTTAACATAGGGGAGGTGAGGTTGAAAGGTTCCAGGTATGCTGGACTTGTAGAAGTTTGTCATGCCTTACATTGGAGGAGAGTTTGTGGAGATGACTGGAGCGACACTAGTGCAGGAGTTATCTGTAGGCGGTTAAACTACACTGATCCTTCTCATCAAGGTTCGTAAATAGTACAATATGTGTGTACTAATTCATATTGTTTCGTCTCCTAGCCAACATTTTCTTGATAAGTTTGAATTTTATTGCAATTTCAACTTAGATCATACAGCCTGTGGATACCACTGCTTTGGCAGAGCCAATTTCTCTTCTTTGGTATTACTAATTAATTGCAGTTCTAATTACTCTGGACTAGCATCATGTCGAATGCATTCATTTGATTCCTCACTGTGTCAATCAAATGCTGGAGTATTCTGTGGTAAGTTTCCAATATTCCTACTAGTTTACTAGAAAATAAATATCAGTTTATTGTGTACTGAACTTAGTCCGATAATCGTTGCCCCATAGGAAAGCGCATCAAAGTAAATAAAAATTTACTTAGGGAATTATTTTCCCAAATAATCTGTGTTCTTGGCTATTACGTTGGATATTACAAACTTCAGGTTATAGAATTATTCATTGCGTTTTGTACAAATGAGATTTATTTGAAGCCATAGGCCACACTTAGGCTTGTGCCTGTGGTACTAGGCTTGTGATGATCCTGTATCAAATGAATAGTATACATATGTTATACTTTGAATACTGCAAAATATCACGAGTCTGTCGGGATGTATTGGGACGAGTGCCAATACCCCGATCAGACGAGTGATGTTTCGCTACAGTCCCGCAGTTCTTATCAAAAAACTCATTTCATTGGTTAATCAAATCATGTGACCAATTATAGCGCCGCGCGTGACCAATTATAGCGCCGCGCAAGGGCTAGGGCTAGGGCTAGGGGACCAATCAGAAGAATTCTTTGATAAGAACTGCGGGATGGCTCATATTTCGCGTATTCAAATATAACATATTTATCATGTACGCATGCGCAAACTTAATCTTAGCAACGACAATTTTTCTGGAGCTAAACCAGTAAGCTAACGTTGTTATGGCTGAAGATATTTCATTACAGGATTTTTTTGATGACGAAGTTCTTGAAATGATTGAGAAACAATCTGAATATCTACAGAAACTCCCTATAGAACCAACTGTTGCTAATCCAGTCTATACTAACGGACAAACGGAGGAAACTAAGCTCGTAGAAGAAGCATCTTCTTCTGTGTGTTTGGACGATGAAGAGTTGGAAATGTTTGTGGAGCACCCCCAACAATATCTCTCCGTGTCCCTTACGTATTTTTGAAAAGTTTCTTCAAAAGCGTCCAGTTGAAATGTGCAAATCGGAATCCCTATTTTATCTGGCTGTGAACTACAATTACTCCAATGATGACATTTGGTACAAAAAACAGAAGATGGGGAAGGATAGAATCAATACAATAATGAAAGGGATGGCTGCAAGTGCTGGATTGTCTGGGGAAAAAACAAATCATTCAGCTCAAAAAAACAATGGTTACATGTCTTACCAAGAATAGTGTACCAGAAACACAGATAATCCAACTAACTGGGCATAAAAATCTACAAAGTCTAAATAGCTATAAAAAAGCATCATTACAACAGCAAAAGGAAATGTCTCATGTCTTGAGCTCATACAAAAAGCCTGAAACTAATCCATCTTCTTCATACCCTACAACATCATCGAGTGGTACTATGAACCAAGATTTAAGTGCTCAGTCCTTCTTTGCTGGAGCAACGATCACCAATTGCACAATAAATATTGGTTTTCCTACAGCAACACAAACACAAAGTTTCACCACAATGTTTGCTGTACCTAATGACACACAACCACAAATGAAGTGATTTACCATTCATACATACCTACATAGCAATAGACAGATATATCAAATTAATGTATTATTATTAAGATTTAACAAAAAACCTAAAAATATAAAATTAGCCTAAGGGGACGCAATAACACTTGTTAGAATGCCCAAGGGGACGTAATATGGGAAAATATTGGGGTAGTTTCATTTGTATTAATCTCTATGGGGGTACTTGAGTTCAGTACATGGATAAATGTATTTATATACAACTGAAGCAATCCACTACACAGTATACCATTGGAATAGCACACATAATGATAGAACTAAAAGCAATAGAGCGTATGTAAGTTTAGATTGTATTTATTTGTCATCATTCAGTGCTACAGTAGAAAGTTACATCAGATATAAATATTTAAAAATAGCAATAATTGACGACGGGAGCTGTGTTGTATTCCAACAGCAAGTTGGTGTTGGCCATCCTTGTTACTTGTGATGTTTGGGAAAATGTCAGTTTATTTGTTCAGTTGAGTCTAAAATTTGAACAACAGACTTGAACGCACATCACTACTACTAATATTACCTTCTATAGCATTATTATGTATGTAAGATATCCCCTTTATTTCATTTCTTTTTGAAGGATTAACAAACATTCACTAAAAGGTCATGATGAAGCCAAGATGCCCTAAAACACACACACATGTAACTATACACATTCCATTTAAAGCTATTTATCATGACAACTGGATGTAGTTTTAATATAGATTTCTTACCAACATTGATTTATTATCCATACTCTACTGTCTACATTGAAATATTTATTAGCTTTTGAAAATTTTATTTAAATTATTATGGAGCAAATATTATCCGATAGTGCTAGCTAAAAGAAATGCAATAATAAAGTGTGAGAAAAGAATTTTTGCAATATCATAAGCCTTAGCCACTCATCTGATGCGATTGTAAGCTCTTGTGATGTATATTAAAGGATACAGTTATCCCAAAATGCAATGACTATAATAATAACATTCTAACTGGTTTTGATTGATATGACTTCCTTTTTGGATAATATTTACAGTTAAGTAATTGCCTGAGAGGAGAGTTGTTCAAAGTGCTAGATAAGTTGAGAAAATAAAGTCCATTTTAGAACGATGAGACTTAGCTAATAAGATTAGATGGCAGCCAGTACTGGGCCATTAGTACACGAATATTTCCACAAGTTTAGCAAACAATTCAAATCTGCCACTAGGCCTCCAGCTTCAGCTATCCCAAGTGTAATACAAACATTATACAAAAGTAATTAGGTACAGCAAAGCTTATAGTGAGCAAAGACGTGTGAGATAAATACATACTCAACAGTACCAGAACTCACGTTATACCAAAATGTCTAAAAAATATAAGGAAGTTACAAGTGAGTGGCACCAAATGATTTCATTTTAAAACAAACATATAGACTTCATATGATGCTGTGGATGTTTGTGCCTATCCTCAGGGTAGTTGTATTCACTACCACCAGAGTTCAAGTGTGGCATTGAAAGATAAATTATTATGCAAAAGACAAACACAAGAAACAGGGACTTTGACAGAACTGACAAAACAGATTTATAACAATAGAATATATTATACCAAAGTTACATGATTCAATATGCACATGATACACCGCACACTATTCAACCAGTTAGCAATAACCCACCAAACACCATTCAACAATTAAGAGGACAACACATGAATGAACAAACTATGCTACTGACAAGTCTATTGTTATATTGTTTTCAAAGTCTTCACTTCTTCATCTTCTTTCTTTCCCATCACTTTTAAATGTTGGGCGGACCCCACAGATCAGACTTAAGAGAAACAATTGTCCATTGAGTTTAAAATCAATGGACAATTGTTATGTGTTGGTTATATAAACTACATTACTGTTATTATTATTGTTGTTGTTGTTGTTGTTGTTGTTGTTGTTGTTGTTGTTATAGATATCAATCACTCTCCTTCCATAAGTGGGATTCAAATTGAGAGTATTTCGACCAGTGTAGATGACTGTGTATGTCTAAAGACCAACACATCCACCATCTTGGGTGGTGTTATTGGTGGACTGATAGGAACTGCACTATTATCAATAGCCTCTGCTCTCCTTGGATGGATATGGTATCACTACTGGTATAGAAAAGATAAAACACACAAAATTGTATGTAAATCTATTATTGGTTTGAAAGAAACTATAACAATAATAACATTTCCTCTCAGTATTACATATTTTGTGTATTAAACACAATTTTATTTACCTACCCTTAGAATGCAACCTAATTCCACTACATATGACTTGGTGAAGCTAGAAAGTGGCTGAAGAATACTTCACAAATAATAATGAGGAAGAGGCTAAACCTGAACAGAATCAATAATGAATATGTTGGTGCTGTTATTCTTGCATATTCTTGCTGAGAAATTTTCTATGCCTTTGTATTTATAGCTATGTTATTATTATTTTTTAAAAGAAATGATTAAAATAATCACTGCCACTTGTTTTGTGAGCATGCCTGAAACTACGAGCACAGTAACTGATTATCTTAGTGGAGTGGTGATATTCCTTACCAATCAGCTCACCACAGCATGTGTAAAGCAAACACATGATTATTTTAAGAAAAGTCTAGTGAGAATCTAGAGGTAAGTAGTTCATGCTTCAAATATTGTAGTGGTATTTTCACAGAAACAAAAAGTGGAATTTCCTGCCTCGGGATTCATGCAGTTTGGTCACCTATCCTGCACATTTTATGATACCGGTTAAATTTCCTTAAGTACTGGATAGTCTGTCTAGCTCTTTTCCTGAAATTAGAGGGAAAATAGCAGGACAGACTACACGATTGTGCACCCTATTCTGCACTGCAGGAAATTCCACGTTGTTGTTTTTTCCAGTGTTTGGTTTGGTAAATACTAGTTGGTACTGATCCATCATCACCTAGTGCTCTTGAGAACCTCCTGTGATTCTTCACATCAATGGCATTAAGTACAGCTGAAGATATTTCTCTCACTCAGGATCAATCTAGCTGTGTGGTGGGAAAAGCATGCAAAGTGACACCCCACATGGTCAATAGAGTGAACAGTTTTTGTTGTTGTTTTTACTTCACAGTATTCAGCTGCAACAGTGCATATTTTTTCTACATTATTATTATTATTGAACTTTTTTTTTTACAAAGGGCATACAAGTGTTTACTGAAAGATAACATTGAATCTTCCATAATGATTTGGTGAAGATTAGCGACAATTGAAATTATTACTTCTTATTTTATTTCATGATATCCCAACTTAACTATAATCAGCTACTACGTACATGATTTACTATTCCACCCATATCATGAGGGGAAATATGTGGTTATTGTTTTTTTTATGATAACTTCATAATTAGAATACATAAGTAATCCTAAAGCTTTGGAGCATAATCTGAAAGGTCTTATACATAGGACAGTCCTGTTGACTACATCTTGAACAGATATTAAAGTGTTTATAGGTATATGAGTTCCGATTCCACTTAAATAATTCCAGCTAGTTTTATAGTAACCACTAAACGCTGAGGCTATTTGCTGCTGTGTTGCCATCTTGGCAAATTCATTGTCTTTGAAGCTAAAGAATCTGGTAGGTGACTAAATTGAGGTGTATACAAAAGTATAGTGTGGTTAAGTACTATTCTATAATGGTTTTAGGAACAAGTTGTCATACCAATAGCTACATGATTGAACCCCAAAATTATAATAAGTAAACGTTATATAACTTATGAATTGTCCTAATGTAATTAATTAATTTAATTAATTTGATTATAGTATAAGGTTTAGATTACCAGTCATTATAATATATTTGTCATTTATTCAGATGTTTTAGCTGCTATTCAGCTAGCCATCACTTTAGTCCTTATGATTCATATTTTGTAGTTATAATAATAGCAATTTTTCTCATTCTAACAGCCAATATTGGTACTTAAAACTTAACAATATTGACCGTTAAAACTGAGAAAAAAAATTTTGTAAATATTTCAGCCGAGAATGACTGAATTATTTTGTAGTTACCTAGAACAGCAGTACCCAGTTCGCCATACCACTGTCCATAAGGACTGCATTTCTTGTATTTAAATCCTCAATTCAAAATCCTTTGTCACATATAAGAAATATCTGCTGTCTTGTGATAAAAGACAGCCATTCTCAACTTTAATATTTTTATGAGGGGAACAATATATGGCATTTAATTCTATAACAGTTAAAGCCATGTTATAATGTGAATAACTCATTGTTTAAGGCCAAGATTTATAGTAGTAAAATTTCATAAATACAAGCCTATTTTCTTTTTTTTTTTTTCCTTATTATTATCTGGTTGAAAGGAAATTTGAAAAACATCTAAGAAGAATCCAAGTGGCAAGCTACTTTGTACAATACAATTCTAAGTGATATGAATGTACGACATTAAACACACCAAAACCTTCAGAAAACAATCCTAACCCGAACAAGCTAGAAGAGGAAGGAGATAAGTAGGGTAAGATATGCTAGTTCATTCCAAACTACTTCACAACATTGAAGCTAAAGCAAAATGGCTAACAAAGTGGTATTTGACCACTTTGCCCTCACTATCTCTCAGTCCATAAAGAACAAAGCCAACATCACAGTGGAATGAAATAATTCTTTCTCCACAGTGGTTCTTGTATTATCAGTATACAAAGTTAAACCACGATCAAGTTTGGTGCCTTTTTCACAACCTTGCTGTCCCATTACTACACTAGGTCTAACTGTTCACATACAGCAATATACATACGGAGAAGACACATTATAAAGAGAGCATACCACTTTCAAAGATATCAAATCCAATTTCTTAACTTAATTAAGATACAATCAATTAGCTAAGAAGACAAAATTCTTGAAATTGTTCACCTTAATTTGATGTCAATCATGGATTAAGCAGGGGGGAAAAACATTAAGCATAGACAATTTCATAAAGTATTGTATTAAACTCAGTAAACTGGATTTAAACTTCAATTCATAGCAAGCGTATTATAAAGAATTATTCTCAGCAATTAGCTAAGAGAGAGTGTGCTGTATAGTTGCTAGCCAATTTTTCTTTCTAATTCTGCATGGCAAGAATTATAGAGGAGAGAGAAAGCCTATTATGATAGTAGCTGTAGCCCTTCACAATACATACTGTAAATGTTATATTCAATTGAAAGTTGTTTAGAGCCAGATCCTAAAGACTGCACTAGCTATATCTGGTTTAACTATTTTTTGTCTGCCTTTACCGTTTTGTTTACTGATTATATACGTATGGTAGGTTAACATGTAAATTATTAAAAGAGCTAGCAGATACAGATACAATTAATATTTCCAAATTTATCACTGTAAAAGCATATACATTGCTCTTTCATCAATAATATTAAACGTACTCTACTATCTACTTTTCAGTACTTGGGGAAGAAACTTTTGAGCAACTTTCAATTTATATTATATTAGTATTTGTATAGTGTTCATACTGTACTACTTGTTTTGATATTATTATGTGCCAGTCGATTCTGATAAGTACTTCTCAGTTATTGATCTGTTGCATTGAAGAGATGTTTACTTAACACATTGGCTCCATCAAAGATAATAGATAATCATATATTATTATCTTTGGCTCCATCTTCCTCTGAAATAATAAACAAATACCTATTTCCCAAGACATCATTGAATGATTGAAATATTAAGAGAAAATAATAGCCACATTCATACATCACAAAAATTCTTCTTATTTTATCCAACACTTACAGGGGTAACACAATCGAAAATCGGGGATGTTTATTTATTGGCGAGCGAGCGTAGCGAGCGAGACACTTACAGGGGTAAAAATGAAAAAAATCGGGGATGTTTATTGGCGAGCGAGCGTAGCGAGCGAGACACTTACAGGGGTAACACAATCGAAAATCGGGGATGTTTATTTATTGGCGAGCGAGCGTAGCGAGCGAGACACTTACAGGGGGTAACACAATCGAAAAATCGGGGATGTTTTAGTATATATATGGACGTACGTATGTCATTTTGACTTTGACCCTCCGTATTTTGTGTTTGCTCGGCGTTCGACCCCGTCCCAAATTGCACTAAACAGAAGCCTCTGGTTTAGCGATCAGTACCCGTATCACCCTAGAAATTGAATTGTTTACCGTTGCTTCTTGTTTTGCGGGTGCAGTTTTTCTATTCGAGTTAGTGGCGGTGATAAGTCAATGCGCTCTTTGTTATGGTTATAAGCCGTGCACAACAGTATTTACTTGAAAATACATTGTTCACTAGATTACTGCGAAGGTAAGTCTGTGTAGGTGCATGTCCAGTTGTGTCAAAGCATTGTGTGTTACAACCACTACTTAGCTAAAGAATATCACAAAAAAAACTTTTAAATAACGTGTATTGTTTTGTTGTTGTTTTCCTTCCAAGCAGTTGCAGAGAGTTGTTACTATGGCACTGAAATCCCTTTACCCTGTATGGTAAATTAAAAAACTGGACCTTATATTCAGTAGCTTCAGTGGTTAGAAGTCAAAATCATTCATATAAAAAGAGTACAGTCTTTAGGCTCGCTCGCCATTTGTGCTCAAGCACACCACTAGTTTATTTAGATATATGTATGGACGTACGTATGTCCATTTTGTACTTTGACCCTCGCGTTTTTTGTGTTTAGTTTGGTTGTCGACCCCGTCCCAAATTGCACTAAACAGATCCTCTGGTTGATCGATCAGTACCCGTATCACCCTAGAAATTGAATTGTTTACCATTTTGAATTCTTTTGCGGGTGCAGTTAAAACTTGAAAACTTAAGGGACTTCCATTTCTATTCGAGTTAGTGGCGGTGGTAAGTCAATGCGATCTTTGTCATGGTTGTAAGCCGTGCGCAACAGTATTTACTTGAAAATACATTGTCCACTAGACTACTGCGAAGGTAAGTCTGTGTAGGTGCATGTCCAGTTGTGTCAAAGCATTGTGTGTTACAACCACTACTTAGCTAAAGAATATCACAAAGAAAACTTTTAAATAACATGTATTGTTCTGTTGTTGTTGTTTTTTCCTTCAATTCAAGCAGTTGCAGAGAGTTGTTACTATGGCACTGAAATCCCTTTACCCTGTATGCTAAATTTAAAAACTGGACCTTATTTCCAGTAGCTTCAGTGTTAGAAGTCAAAATCAATAGTATAGTCTCTAGGCTCGCTCGCCATTTGTGCTCAAGCACATCACTAGTTTATTGGCGAGCGAGAGAAGCGAGCGAGACAGTACTAGGGGTGGATAATGCAAAATCGGGTATATGTTATATGTATGTATGTATGGATGGATGGTACGTATGCTCTTTAAACGCGCGCGGGGGGAACTTTTTTCTCCTAAAAACACGGCTATTTAGGCTTGACTCCAGTTTATTCTGAAACTACAGCATTAACCAAACCTTACTTTATACTTAAGCTCCAAAGTATGAGAAAATTCCTGCTAAAACGCTTGTTTTCAAGACACAAAAAGTTGATTCTACCGGTTACTATGGCACTGAAGACCCTTTTCCAGACTTAATTTCAAAACTTCGCCGTTTTAGGGGGGATACGGAGTGCCGATTGTTTGGTTGTCAAGAACCGTTGGTAGTCAGAATGCCGTAGTATTATTAATGCTATGGAAGCTACTACTTCTCGAGGGAAGCTGAGATAAGTACGCAATTCCATATTTGTTAGCTAAATATGCAAAATTAACTCTGGCCTTTCTTTTTTGTAGCTAAGAGCTAGTCAACAGTGACTGGTAAATTCAAATAGTCAGATTGGCTCAAATTTGGTACTACAAAAGTTACCACTGCTCTAGAAAATGAGGTAAGAAAGTAATTTTGTATTTGTGTGCTAAAATTGATTGTCTTTTGTTTTTGTAGGTGAGAGCTTGTTGTCAAGAATTCAAGGTAATTCAGATGGTCAAAATAACTTCAATTTGATACTACAGAAGTTATCAATACTCAAGAATGATGTAAGTAGTAATTCCATATTTGTTGGCTAAAATTACAAATAATAACACTGGTTTATTTTTTATCGTAGCTGAGAGCTTTTTCAAGAGTTGCTGGTGATTGAGATTATCAGAATGGTTGATGTTTGATACTACAAAAGTTACCATTATTAAGGTAAGAGAGTGATTTTGTATTTGTTTGCTGAAATCAAATGTCATAACTGCTATTATGTGTTTGCATGAAGTAAGCTAAAACATAGTAACATTTTATGTTACCTAACTATCAGGCTCGCTCGCCATTTGTGCTCAAGCACACCACTAGTTTATTTGTATATATGTTTGGACGTACGTATGTCATTTTGTACTTTGACCCTCGCGTTTTTGTGTTAGTTATGCGGTCGACCCCGTCCCAAATTGCACTAAATAGAATCCTCTGGTTTAGCGATCAGTACCCGTATCACCCTAGAAATTGAATTGTTTACCGTTTTGAATTCTTTTACGGGTGCAGTTAAAACTTGGACTTAAGGGACTTCCATTTCTATTCGAGTTAGTGGCGGTGGTAAGTCAATGCGCTCTTTGTCATGGTTATAAGCCAGCGCAACAGTATTTACTTGAAAATACATTGTCCACTAGACTACTGAGAAGGTAAGTCTGTGTAGGTGCATGTCCAGTTGTGTCAAAGCATTGTGTGTTACAACCACTACTTAGCTAAAGAATATCACAAAGAAAACTTTTAAATAACGTGTATTGTTTTGTTGTTGTTGTTTTCTTTCTAAGCAGTTGCAGAGAGTTGTTACTATGGCACTGAAATCCCTTTACCCTGTATGCTAAATTTAAAAACTGGACCTTATTTTCAGTAGCTTCAGTGTTAGAAGTCAAAATCATTCATATAAAAATAGTAGTCTTTAGGCTCGCTCGCCATTTGTGCTCAAGCACATCACTAGTTTATTATTATTTGTATATATGTTTGGACGTACGTATGTCATTTTGTACTTTGACCCTCGCGTTTTTGTGTTAGTTAGGTGGTCGACCCCGTCCCAAATTGCACTAAACAGAATCCTCTGGTTTATCGATCAGTACCCGTATCACCCTAGAAATTGAATTGTTTACCTTTTTGAATTCTTTTGCGGGTGCAGTTAAAACTTGAAAACTTAAGGGACTTCCATTTCTATTCGAGTTAGTGGCGGTGGTAAGTCAATGCACTCTTTGTCATGGTTATAAGCCATGCGCAACAGTATTTATTTGAAAATACATTGTCCACTAGACTACTGCGAAGGTAAGTCTGTGTAGGTGCATGTCCAGTTGTGTCAAAGCATTGTGTGTTACAGCCACTACTTAGCTAAAGAATATCACAAAGAAAACTTTTAAATAACGTGTATTGTTTTGTTGTTGTTGTTTTCTTTCTAAGCAGTTGCAGAGAGTTGTTACTATGGCACTGAAATCCCTTTACCCTGTATGCTAAATAAACAAACTGGACCTTATTTTCAGTAGCTTCAGTATTAGAAGTCAAAATCATTCATATAACAATATTATAGTCTTTAGGCTCGCTCGCCATTTGTGCTCAAGCACATCACTAGTTATTTAACAATTCGACTTTATTTTAGTAGTTTGAATAACAATAGTGTAGTTTAAAGCTCGCTCGCCATTTGTGCTCAAGCACACCACTAGTTGGCGAGCGAGCGTAGCGAGCGAGACACTTACAGCGGTAAAAATGAAAAAATCGGGGATGTTTGTTTATTTATTTATATATATGGACGTACGTATGTCATTTTGTACTTTGACCCTCCGTATTTTTGTGTACGCTCCGCATTCGACCCCGTCCTTAACTTCACTAAACAGAATCCTCCGGTTTAGCGACCATTACCCGTATCACATTAGAAATTGAATTGTTTACGGCTTTGAATTGTTTTGCGGTGCAGTTAAAACTCAAAATCTTATGGGAGCTCCATTTCTATTCGAGTTAGTGGCGGTGGTAAGTTAATGCGCTATTTGTCACAGTTATAAGCCCTACTCAACAGTATTTACTTAAACATGCATTGTCCACTAGACGAACCACGAAGGTAAGTCTTGCGTAGGTATGTTCAGTTGTGTGAAAGTATTGTGCGTTACAACTACTATTAAGAATAATATCACAAAGAAAATTTTAAATAACGTGATTAGATTTTGTTACTTCTTTTTCAATTCAAACAGTTGCGGGCGGTTACTATAGAAACCCCTTTACCTCATACGTAATTTAAAAACTCGACTTTATTTTATGGCTTGAGTGTTAGTTGTTAAAATCAAATTCAACAATAGTGTAGTTTAAGGCTCGCTCGCCATTTGTGCTCAAGCACACCACTAGTTTATATGTATATATGTTTGGACGTACGTATGTCATTTTGTACTTTGACCCTCGCGTTTTTGTGTTAGTTATTTGTTCGACCCCGTCCCAAATTGCACTAAACAGAATCCTCTGGTTTATCGATCAGTACCCGTATCACCCTAGAAATTGAATTGTTTACCATTTTGAATTCTTTTGCGGGTGCAGTTAAAACTTGGACTTAAGGGACTTCCATTTCTATTCGAGTTAGTGGCGGTGGTAAGTCAATGCGCTCTTTGTCATGGTTATAAGCCGTGCGCACAGTATTTACCTGAAAATACATTGTCCACTATACTACTGCCAAGGTAAGTCTGTGTAGGTGCATGTCCAGCTGTGTCAAAGCATTGTGTGTTACAACCACTACTAGCTAAAGAATATCACAAAGAAAACTTTTAAATAACGCGTATTGTTTTGTTGTTGTTTTTTCCTTCAATTCAAGCAGTTGCAGAGAGTTGTTACTATGGCACTGAAATGCCTTTACCCTGTATGCTAAATTTAAAAACTGGACCTTATTTTCAGTAGCTTCAGTGTTAGAAGTCAATAAAAATAGTATAGTGTTTAGGCTCGCTCGCCATTTGTGCTCAAGCACACCACTAGTTATATTTAACACGAGAGCAAGCACAAAAAACTTACAAAATCCATTCTGACACTGCATGAAAAGTGTCCATTGACAACCATAACAAAATCATAAATTAGTGTATGATCAGTAGCTTGATAACCTCTACAGCCTTGTCAACTTTTTGTCTACTCTATTTATCAGCACAGTTTACGGATTTTGGGATTTTGTTATGGTTGTCAATGGACTCTTTTCAGGCAGCGTGAGTTATCGCCGAAGGCATTGGAGCTGGGGGTATTCGAAGTCGCTCAAACGGTGCATTTACCATATGTCATTGGTTTCCTAGAAACGTTTTACATTATCTCACTATAGTCCATCACTACACCGAGAAAGTGTTATCTACAACTCCCGCACCCTCAGTAGTATAGCGTGTCATTAAGAAATTATTCAACCACTAAATTTTAGGCCCTCCACCCGTAAACGTAACGGACATAACTTTAATAATAATCTTATCCATTCTTAGTATACTACCACAAATGAGTTAAAAAATATGTAAAGTGTATTTGAATTCAGAATAGCTATAGCTAAAGCCACTGCATTATACCATTATTTTGTATTTTGCTCACCGAACTACATCTACCCTTCTCGCCATGCTCTCTGAGACACTGAAGCACTGCTACTTGAAACAAACGTTGCCAGGTATCGACCAGACAGGTGTTTTTATATCGGTAAGAACCCGAACTTCGTAGTTGACCAGTTTAAAATACTAGCTATAATTGTAAACATATCACTTTCGATCGCCTTAGCTATTCAGTAAATATGAAATTAAAAAAACAAACTTGTGCAACAACAGTTACAAGGCAAGCATAACACATGTTTAAAGGAGGTTCTTCCAAAATTGTGTCTGTTATCTTGAACCTCTTCCGTTTATTCGGGTGCCCGTAACACAGTAATATCAGTAATAAATTTACATCAGAGGAACTCGACACATATCACAATAATGTCGTCTTGACATTAACAAGTTAGAGGATTAGGGGCTTTCAGATTAATTTCGAGCCTTACAAACAAGGCTTGTAAGATATTCTTTATAGAGCACACCAAGCCTGAACTTTTGTTTACTCTAAAAGTTACTATCCACAATGTTTAAAAAGCCACAGTAATGAACTCTCAAATACTTTGTTCCAACAAATCTAGAAGAAAAATGCTTTAAATTTTTATACAAGGCTGTAGCTAATGAAAAATAAGTTCTCTTCCTAACTCATTGTATATGTTCAAATTAAATACAAAATAGAGAATCTGAGTAAAACAATGAAGTAACTTATCATTCATATTGTTTATAATATATCCAGTCTAGCTAGCACACCATATTTTGTGTTGAAGCACACCAACCTATATGAAACATGCAGCTCATTGATATTTTCAGTCTAACATGTTTTTATACATGCAACATGAAACAATAACACAATTAAAACACAACAAAGTAAGTATTCACAGCTATTTGGACTTTGCCACTGGCACTTCATAGCTTTGAACTTTTCCATGAGCCCCATTTAAAGAGCAATATAGCTTTTCTCTTGCTTTGTAACACTCTGAAAAGTTTTCAGGTCTCTGTATTATTGAATCATATAAGACTGATGCCAACTTTCTATTGTTGTTAGAAGTTGCTTCTCTTGAATTATAAGTTTTCCTGCTTTTATTATTGCTTTCTCCATTACTGTCCTTGCCATTTGCGTGTACCCTCACAGATTCTACTGTGGGCCTTAGTTCAGCATCATATGTAGGATTTGCAATTTCTATGTCATTTAAGCGTGGCATAAATCTGCAACAAAAAAAAACAAAAAAAACACAATAAATAAAAAATAAAGGAAGGTCACTTTGACTCTGACGTGTCAATAAGTTGCCAAAATATAATGCAAATTAATAAGTCAATGCTAGTTTCACATTATTGATGTTGTCTACAGACTACAACAATAACAAATACAATAAACTGCATACACTGCATATATTATTCAAATTTGCTGGTGGACTACACTAGCCTTGGCTTCATAATTCTTGTTTCGATTAACTGCTTAGCTACATTTATAAGATTAAAGCATTAGCAATTAATAATGAATAAATAACTGGTAGAAAGTATTGTTTGAAAATTATGCTGTAATTGGATACTTAGTTGTAATAATTATAATGAGCAGACTAGATTTAAAATGCATCTTTCGCTTAAAAAAAAAAGGAACCCAAAACACTTCTAATCTACACTTCATGTGAATGAGGTCACTAATAATACAGTAGTCATATTGAAAATTGCTTTCAAACTTAACTTAAGTTTTCATGTTACAGTGAAGATTAATTTTTGTAATCTCACAATATTGACTTAACTTTACTAATTTGATATGATGAAATACTTAATCTTTGGTCTCACTCACTATTATTGTAATTTTTATGCTGTGCAGAAAAATAAAGTAGTTTAGAACAAAAATGAACTTCAGAGTATGAACCCAACAATGAGCTAGCCAGTTGGAGTACAGAGGTCAGCTATATAGTAACACACATTAATAGAAAGCTTTGGGACTGTGATGACTTCAACAACCCATTTTCCCCAAACTACAACTATTACTTTCATATAATATTACACATCTTCACCTTTGAGATTTTCCTGCCCATCTGTAGCATGACCTCATCCATCCAAGGATCACTCCAATGAGTGTCAGTATTAGGATTACTATAACACTAGCCATTATTCCAACAACAGCTTCCAGCCCATTAGATGTATTCACAGTGGTAGGGGTAATATCTCCCACTGGCATCGATGTTTGTGATACTGTTTGTGATACTGGCTCTGTTTCTGTTATGCATGGTGTAGTTGCAGGGTCTACAAAATATTAATTCGAGGGCATTTTGATATGATACATGAATTATTCCTGATATTATGTTATTTAGCTATTTTGTGAGGAAGTTCATGAGATTTGAATGAGACTAATCTATGATAAAAGTGCTAATATTACTACTAGATAAATTATATTACACTACATTATCATACCAGATATATGGCTAGCTAATAATTAAAATAAAAACAGTGATATTACTTGCATAATTCTAACAAAAATCTATACATTGTTAACAAACGGCAACTCCAGCAATCACCATGCTAAAACTGTATTAAACTACATGTTTAAAAGACTTATTCAATTAAAAATTGTATCCAGTTCATTACACGATATGCATCATAATTTTGAAAACCGTGATTTCATTTTTGGCAAGTCATTTGCAATAAGTAATGATATACACTCTAACCTCTCTTATCCGGACAGTCTGGGACCAAGCGGTATCCGTAACTAAGAAATGTCCGTAACTCAGAAATACTTAATTTATTCGGTGATGAACCATGTAGCTATGCAATTAATTATTTGATAATTGAATTAGTATATTACTTAAAATTAACAAAAACACCTGTAAATACATGAATCAATTCATTTAAAATATGAAGTGATTTTAGTTTGCTTCATAGATTTCAAGCAACGCTGAGCTGCATCGTCTCTCCAACTTTTTACCAGCATAAGATGTGCAGGGTGTGTGCTGCCTTTAGACTCCAACCACTCCAAAGCAGTATCAAAAGCAGCACAAACTTGCGATGGAGTAACCGCATTTGAAGAAACTTCATCTTCATTTTCGGACTCAGATTCTTCTCTCTCTTGCAACACATCTTCTACAATTTCTTCATCTTTCATGTCCAAATATCATTCACTGTAGATTTTGGAACACCAAACTGTCCAGACACTGCCTCACTGACTTCTCTTTCTTAACTTCTGATATTTATCTCCAGCTTTCTTTCTCGAGTTAAAACGCTAGCTTGCGTTTAGTTACCGAGACCTTGCCTCCACCAACGCTGGTCGTTGAGTTTTTCGAAGAACTAGCAGCCCCACTGCCTTTCAAAGAGTTTTGAGAAGAACTAGCAGCGACGCCGCCGATCAACGAGTTCTGAGTAGAACTAGCGTTAGACGCACTAACTGACTGTTGATTTCCCTGCTCCATCTCCACACACAACTCTACGATCGAATACACTCGAAGTGCCACGCGCGAAATATTTTCCCGATTTTATTCGTTTAATTTGGTAGCTTTCCAACTACACTGACGATCCGTACGCAGTCAATAATTTTAGTTCGTGTCCGGTAGACAGAGGTGTCCGTAACTTAGATGAACGGATAAGAGAGATTCGAGTGTACTGAATTTTGTAATAAAACAATGAAAAAATAATCAAAGTTTTCAAATTTTGCTAGTATATTTTTGTAAGGACTAAATAGACGTAATACAATTAGTTTTTAAATACTGCAGTACCTAAGCTATGGCTGACAGTTGTGATGACAATCACATCATATTTATCTTAAAACACTTTTAATCCAGACATGTATATAAGTTGATATATCCGAAATAGCCTGCAACCATTCCTATGAACTGAATATTACAACTTCAAACATTGCGACTTACCACAGAATACTCCAGCATTTGATTGACACAGTGAGGAATCAAATTGACTCAACATACATGATGATAGTTCAGAGTAATTAGAACTGCAATTTATTTGTAGGGCCATAGAAGTGAAATTAGTTCTACCAAAACAGTCATATCCGCAGGCTGTATGATCTGAGATGTACAGATTTAAATTATAGACTGCAAAATTATAATTGTGTTGACTAAAAAACAAACTGAGTTGCTACCTACACGACTATATTTAGCTACAAACCTTGGTGAGAAAGATCGGTGTAGTTTAACTGCCTACAGATAACTCCTGCACTAGTGTTGCTCCAGTCATCTCCACAAACAGTCCTCCAGGAATAGAAATAACATACTTCTACTAGTCCAGCATACCTGGAACCATTCAGCCTCACCTCTCCTATGTTAAGACATTGTTCATCTTGTAGGCTCATGTGAACTATAGTTAGCAGGTAAACAATGATTCTCATCATGCTCTCACTATGTGGCCTAGCTGAAAGTGCCTCTTTTGTGATGATTTCAATATATAGCTTTTGAATTGCAAACCTCCTTGGCTGTTTGTCAACTTAGTATAATAGTAATGTATTTGGGAATTTATAATGATATCATTTTATTCTCATCATAACTATGGGAGAGAAACATTAAATTATATTTGCATGCCCATCAGGAAATTTTCACTAGACACTTTCTCCAGAAATTTCTATAATTATGTAACATCCAGTGCTGCATTGCCATCTTTCATAAAACTCCACATTTTATCAAAGTTATGTGTGTTATTCGAGTGTCAGTCACATTCTGTTTCAGTTATCTATTTATAGTGTAATAGGGTTAAACTTGACTGGTTGCTATAACTACAAGTGTAATGAGCTTGCCAATACACCGTGAAATAACAAGCATGAAATATCTTGAGTTATTTTCACGGGTGAAGTACCTAAAAAAATCACTGTGAAGATATTTAGGCTGGAAAAAAATATATATATATATATTTATCCATGTACTGAACTCAAGAACTCCCATAGAGATTAATACAAATGAAACTACCCCAATATTTTCCCATATTGCGTCCCCTTGGGCATTCTAACAAGTGTTATTGCGTCCCCTTAGGCTAATTTTATATTTTTAGGTTTTTTGTTAAATCTTAATAATAATACATTAATTTGATATATCTGTCTATTGCTATGTAGGTATGTATGAATTGTAAATCACTTCATTTGTGGTTGTGTGTCATTAGGTGCAGCAGACATTGTGGTGAAACTTTGTGTTTGTGTTGCTGTAGGAAAACCAATATTTATTGTACAATTGGTGATCGTTGCTCCAGCAAAGAAGGACTAAGCACTTAAATCTTGGTTCATAGTACCACTCGATGGTGTTGTAGGGTATGAAGAAGATGGATTAGTTTCAGGCTTTTTGTATGAGCTCAAGACATGAGACATTTCCTTTTGCTGTTGTAATGATGCTTTTTTATAGCTATTTAGACTTTGTAGATTTTTATGCCCAGTTAGTTGGACTATCTGTGTTTCTGGTACACTATTCTTGGTAAGACATGTAACCATTGTTTTTCGAGCTGAATGATTTGTTTTTTTCCCAGACAATCCAGCACTTGCAGCCATCCTTTTCGTTATTGTATTGATTCTATCCTTCCTGAAATGAAGTGAGAGTGTCAGGTTCATACAATGAGTCATCACTCTTCCTTACTTTGCAAAAGAAATGTCCTAATAATCTGTCTAATTCAGTAGGTGGAATTTCGGCTATTTTTCTACACTCACCAACAGATTCACACCAGCCGTACCACTTCCTCAAGTTGGATATTGTTTTCTTCTTTGTGTTACAATTTTTTTGCTGGTCCACAAACATTTCCAACTCTTCATCGTCCAAACACACAGAAGAAGATGCTTCTTCTACGTGCTTAGTTTCCTCCGTTTATCCGTTAGTATAGACTGGATTAGCAACAGTTGGTTCTATAGGGAGTTTCGGTAGATATTCAGATTGTTTCTCAATCATTTCAAGAAGTTCGTCATCAAAAAAATCCTGTAATAAAATATCTTCAGCCATAACAACATTAGCTTACTGGTTTAGCTCCAGAAAAATTGTCGTTGCTAAGATTAAGTTTGCGCATGCGTACATGATAAATATGTTATACTTGAATACGTGAAATATCACTCGTCTGATCGGGGTATTGGCACTCGTGCCTGCGGCACTCGTCCCAATACATCCGACAGACTCGTGATATTTTGCAGTATTCAAAGTATAACATATATATATTATATATATAATATTACACCCTAGATACCTTCACAATGTTATCTTGAGTGAGGTAACTCAAGTTATCACATAGTGTTATCTCATGGCTGTATAGGCAAGCTCATTACCCTAGTAGTTATAGCAACCAGTCAAGTTTAAAACTTTTCCCTGGTTTTTACAGCTACCTTCCTCTGGTGTAGCCTACCCAACCAGGTTAGAGCAGCTGCTAGAATAACCCTAGTCAACTTTACCTGGTGTGACTTAAGGTCCTAGTACAAACTACAGCAGTGAAGATTATCTAGAGTAGAATAAACCACTTGTTACACTCAGCAGAGTGATATGGCAGGATATTTCACTCTGGTTGGGGAGGCTCCTCTAGAGTAAGGTAACTGTAAAAACCCTTAAACCGGTAAGCCAGGCCCAAGTTGCTATAACTCCTAGGGTAATGAGCTTGCCAATACAGCCATGAGATAACACTATGTGATTACAGGAGTCAGAGTGTGATATGGTGAAATATTTCACTGAGCAGGCTGATTTATTTTCACGAGCCAAAGGCGAGTGAAAATAAAGCCCTAAGAGTGAAATATCTAACCATATCACTCTGACAGAGTGTAATAAGTGGTTTATACCACACTTCATTTCTTCTTTTGTTTTGTTGTTTTTTTGTTTTTTTTTGTTCTTGTTTTTTTGTTTTTTTTGTCTTTGTTTTTTGTTTTGGTAACTCAAGGTGTAAAGTTGGCTAAAAATCACTAGGGGCTCCCCAACCCTAGCTGATATTATAGCAGCTGCTCTAACCTGGCTGGGTAGACTCCACTAGAGTAAAGGTAGCGTGAGTTATCTCACAGGTCATGTACCTAAAAATATCATTGTAAAGATATATGAGATAACACTATGTGATCTAAAAATATCATTGTGAAGATATATGAGATAACACTATGTGATATCATGAGTTATCTCACAGGTCATGTACCTTAAAATATCATTGTGAAGATATCTTCCACCTTACATACAATGATATATTATTTAGGTACATGACAATCTGTATTTGTGCAAGCTCATTACCCTAGTAGTTTGATTTTTACAGCTACCTTTCTTGGTGTAGCCTACTCAACCTGGTTAGAGCAGCTGCTAAAATATCAGGGGGAGAGGGGGGGGGGGGGGGGGGGGGGGGGGGGGGGGGGTTACCAGTCCTAATACAAACTACAGTAGTGAATAGTGAAGATATCTAGTGTGGAATAAACCACTTATTACTATGGCTAGATATTTCACTCTCAGGCCTTATTTCACTTGCCTCTGGCTCTTGAAAATAAATTAGCCTGCTCCATGAAATATTTCACCATATCACACTCTGACTCATGTAATAAGTACTATATATATATTTATTGCAGCTTTGATATTTTTACTTGAATATTTCCGCATCACGCGAGCGTTCTGTATTCTCCCATATTGTACGGTTTATATTGTACGGTACACTACGCATGCGCGTAGCGAGTAAAATCAATGAAAATTGAATTGTAACCGGTTGAGAAAAAATATCAAGGCAGCAATAAATCACTTATCACACTCGTCGTACAATATGGGAATGATATTTTACTCTCACGCCACATTTTCACTCGCCTTTGGCTCGTGAAAATATTTTGCGTGCTCGTAAAATATTTTCCCATATTGTACTCTGACTCGTGCTATAAGTATTATATATATATGTATATATATATATATATATGTAGCAATTTATATTTTTATCTCTTGTCAACATATTGAGAATCAATTGTTACATCAATAACTTATTAGCTATGCATCCACCTTACTGTATAGTGGATTGTGTAATATTGATCTCAAAAGGGTTGTATACCTATTTTAACCACACATAATATATTTTGCAAATTGTGGTTTTTGGGTAAATGTTAGTTCATTTTCCCTTTAAGTCTAAAATATAATTAGCAGATTTTAGAGTATTTATAAATGTTTAACTAGTATTAACCTTCTCTCTCTTATTATCTAATTAATGTGGGAGTTCCTCCCTTTTAACTGCTTTTGAAGGATCACATATCGAACAGGCCATACTGCAGAAATAACACACACACTCATACTAACACACACACACACATACCCATGTTGCTATAATTTGTAATTGTAATTATAATAATTAGATACTTCAAAGTAATTGTAACTGAAATTGTTATGGAGTTAGTGAGAATTCTGGAGTGGGAAACTGTTCCCAATAAACGTTCCCGTTCATCTGATTACAAAAAGCGGAAGTCTCAGACGACAACTGAGAGGCCAGCCTTACAACCTGACTCGCTAGAGGTTGACCCTGCGTGAGCATTTCCCTCTTGTATGAAATTAATAATCATAATTGCAATGATTACTTTTGCTAGCTATGTAATTGAAAATCATAATGATTACATTACTGATGTAATTGTATCAACACTGACACACACATACACACATACACTAGTGGTGTGCTTGAGCACAAATGACGAGTGAGCCTGTCTAGTTGGGTTACAGTATTGTTGTATGATTAATTTTAACTTCTAACACTCCAGCTTCTAACAAACAGTCGAGTTTTTAAATTATATATAACACACATGATGTATCTTATGATCTCAGTAATTCTTTTTATCGACCTTGTTTTACTACCTACTCTTAATTAAATGTACAATTTATCCATTATCAGTAATACGTACCCAGCAGTTTACATAACAATTGTACAGTCTTTTAAGCAATTGCCTGAGAAGGGAGTAAGATGTTGAAACTGAAGCCAAGTTTAGGTTGATGAATGATAGCAATTTCCTAGTTTCTGTTTAAAAATATATATAGCTATATCACTAGCAAATTTTCTCATTCTAATAGCCAATATTGTTAATTAAAACTTAACAATATTGGCTGTTAGAACGAGAAAATTTGTTGTTATTATAATTATTTCAGCTGAGAATGACTGAATCATTGAAAAAGTATATCATAGCTATTAACTACACAATTTAATAGTAATGGAATTCACATGCAATTTTATCTTTTTTATGTGAGTACTAGTGATACTTTATCCAGAAGAGAACAGATTCAAAGTATTGATTCAAAATCACTCTCGCTCAACTCTGTGAGATCATTTTGTCTTTTCTAGTAAAAAAAAACTAAACCACACATATATACATAGAATCAATCTCACTTTTCCGCGTAATTCAAGTCAAATGTAGCATAATGTTTCAGAATTCATTTCAGAAACTGAGCAATTTAATTAATAACTTTTTGCTAGGCAGTTAATACTGACAAAAACAGATTTAATGTTTCAATAGCTTTGGGATTATAGTGTTAACTTGGGAGAAGACAGTAATTCAATGGTTTACAAACTTTAATTTGTATGCTGTGATTAGGCAGTAACTTTATAATTGTGATTCACTGGTACTGTTTTCTATTTAGTAATAAGTGCAAATTTACAAAATCATGATGATGATGACAACAGAACAAAACTGATTTTTGGCATTATTAAATTACAAAGCAGCTGGCCACAATATCATTTAGCTGCTATCAATGTGGATGACACGTGATAAAATTATTATACAAAAGATTAGTAGTTAAGATTCCAATGATATTAACAATGTCCTTATTATATTATTATTTTAATGCATCAAGTATTTTCTCGTTCTAACAGCCAATACTGTTATATTATTATTGGTTGTTAGAATGAGCAAATTTGCTATTATTATAATTGTTTCAGCCGAGAATGACTGAATCATTTTGCTTGAATTAAGTCTAATGACAAAATTTAAATTTTCGTGATGAATCTCAAGTCCAAAGTGTTATACTTGTAAACAGCTGAATGAGTAATTCATGCGTTATAACCAATCCACAGATGTAGGAAGTGGGAGGAGGGACAAGAGAGCATGTACACTCCTCCTCTATGTTTTGAACCACTTTTTGTGTCTATAGTCAGAATGACTTGGTCATGTATTAGTTCCACTACAGTAGTGTTTAGGGGCAGAAAACAGAACAATTAGATATTGTAGACATTGCTGTGTCTGTGAATAATAAAAGGAGTTTCTTAATTTAATAGCATACACAATTATAACTGGCACAAATATTTTTGCATGAGAACACACTCCCTCTAGTTTATCTTGTTACTTGTTATTTTGTGCCCCCCACCCCTTTATAAGAAATTATTCCTACGTCTATGCAATCCTCCTATGAATTACTACAATGAGACTGTATGTGTTCACCACTACATTATCCATTTATGTAAAGTGCAACACAACTTTATCAAGGTCACACATTGTAATGATATTCATAGACAGGATGCATGTTAAGATGAGGTGTGCCTTTCTTCTATCTGGATTCTAAAAATTGGAGGAAACTTTAAACCCCTTCACATTTTCAATATGTAACAAAGCATGATGAAGATCATAGTTTACCTGCTGGTAGTTGATATGAGCCTACAAGATGAACGATGTCTTAACTTAGGGGAGGTGAGGTTGACAGGTTCCAGGTATGCTGGACTAGTAGAAGTATGTCATTTTTTTAACTGGAGGACTGTTTGTGGAGATGACTGGAGCAACACTAGTGCAGGAATTATTTATAGGAAGTTAAACTTCACTGATCCTTCTCACCAAGGTTAGTAGCTACACTGTACATGTAGTTAATGTAGCAATTCACATTATTGAGAAGTAATCTCAGTTATTGTCAGTAACTTATAATTATGTCTAACTTAGATCATATAGCCTGTGGGTACAACTGCTTTGGCAGAGCAAATTTCTCCTCTTTGGCACTACAAATAAATTGCAATTCTAATTACTCTGAACTATCATCATGTATGCTGCATGAACTTGATTCTTCACTGTGTCAATCAAATGCTGGAGTATTTTGTGGTAAGTTAATATTACTACAGTTAATTGAATAACACAAAAACATACCTTATCATAATGAGAATGAATCATCATATTATCTAGAAAAAATTGTGATAATTAGAGAATAAAAATAGCAAATTTTCTCGTTCGAACAGCCAATATTATGCTAATTAAAACTTGAAAAATATAATATAAGTTGAGTCCTGTAAAGCAATATAGAATACACATCAGTTAGATTAGATTATAGTAACAGGTTGTTGTTAGTGCTGGTAGGGTTTAATGTCAGGAATTTTATGAGCAGTGATAAGTAAATATGAGAAGTAAAATAATTATTGTTATGGCTAACTTGTTGTCTTTGGGATAATTATAGTTTACTTAATAACTGATTACTGTGTGGTCTTTGGGATAGTGTTAGTTTGCTTTTCACTTTAGTTCAAAATATAAACAGCAGACTCAAGAAGTATCAGCTTAAAGCTAATAATGGCTTCAATAATAGTACATTTTCTCATTCTAACGGCCAATATATGTTATTTAAAACTTAACCCTCGTTTGAACAGCCAATTTATGTTAATTAAAATTTAACCCGACTTTTCGACTTCTTGCCAAAGTCCCCTTCAGTGGTCAAGAAGTCTAAACGTCGGGTATAGTTTTAATTAACATATATTGGCTGTTACAACAAGAAAATATGCTATTACTATAATTTATTTCATCTCAGAATGATTGAATTAATAATGGCTTTTATTATATATTTATATTATCAGGGGTTCCCTCTTATTCCACTTTCTTTTAAAGAATCCTAAAAAGATTGGAAGTCCAAATGCATACACTCACGATCACGCACACACATGCACTCATACATACATACGCACACATAAGGTGGGCTTTGTTTGCTTTCTTATCAACATTTTCTCTTGCTAATTGCTTTATTGAACGTACAAATTATGATTATACCTAATACATAGCAATGATTTAAATAGCAATGATACAGTCTTACATGAAGAGTTACTCAATTTTTATTGCTCAAGAATTTAAATTGACTGGATCTTAGTAAAGCAATAGACAATAGTTATATGTTAATTCTTGGACCTGGGCTTTACATTATTATTATTATTATTATTATTATTATTATTATTATTATTATTATAGATATCAATCATTCTCCTTCGATTAGAGTGACTGAAATTAAGAGTACTTCCACCAGGATTCCAATTGAGAGTACTTCGACCAGTGTAAATGACTGTGTGTGTCTAAAGACCAACACATCCGCCATCTTGGGTGGTGTTATTGGTGGACTGATAGGAATTGCATACTCAAAGCTGATTCATTCAATGGCATCACTTCCAAATTCATCCATAGTATACATTCACCAATTGACAAAACAGTGGAAGAGGCTTGCAAGGCAAACTAAAAATTGAAATCCTGTTAAAAATAGCCACACAATATTCAGCTCCACCACATAGTGAATCACAATTCATCCACTAATGATAATTTATGTGAGTCTTCAAGCAAATGACGTCATCTTAATTTAGAGATGTGCAGTTGAAAGGTTACAGACATGATGGACAAGTAGAAATGTGTGCAATTTATTTGTGGAAGACAGTGCAGAGAGAGGTAATGCAGTGGACATCTAACTTTAAACATTATATCAGTCATGTGTCATTCAGGAGCTATCATTTTCTAATTCAGGAATATGTTCTCTATTTGTCACATTTTTTAATAGCAGCAACACCGTTGCAATTAATGTAAACATTGACAAGTATTAATTAGTTAAACACATGTAATGAATTTCACAAGCATTTTTGTCCTTTAGTCTTACTAGATGCGTCAATGCACTTTAATTTATCTTAAAAAGTGTAGAGGAGTTTTATTGTTTCAAAAATATTTGGTTTATTAATAATATATGAAGTTTGTTGCTTTTTTCGTCAACTGATAGCTATTACAGCATCAAGCAAATTCACAACCCACATCTCTATAATTAACCTTTTACATGAGCTAATTCTTTCCATTTTATTATTGTCACTAGTTAGATTTGAAGTAAAAACTATTCTTGGGGTCCTAATAAATTGTATTCTTAAGTATAGCTTATACCTTAAAAATATCTGCATGTACTTCAGATATAGTAGCATCAAGTCACGTTGCTATTCTCTTACGTTATATTTTTACAAAATAGTCAAGAAGCATGCCTTATCAAACAATTTGAGTTCGTATTTCCTTTGTTACAATGAAGAATATATAGACAATTTCCATTGCATTAGTTATAGTGTGCAATTTGAGAAAAGACAGTAAGCAGCGTTTAATAAACTTGGACTTACAACTTTATTTGTAAGTTAGGATTACGTAGTAACACACTTTTATTATTGGGGTCCACCAGTCTTAATTTGTGTTGTTTTTCAATTAATTATGCATTAATTTACAAATCATGATGATAGTCACCAGCTACATGGCTAAAACATCCATCCTCATGACGGCTGTGCAAGAAATATGTTTTGGGAGTTACATTACATTAACTAATTATAGCTATGTCATAATTAATTTTAGCCGTTATTAGTATGGACATGACGTGATACAATTTATTATATAAAAGTTCTGTAGGTTGGATTCCACTTATTATTTTGTTCTTAATATTATTAATGTGTCAAGCATTTGGTCTAATGACAAAAATGTCATTTTATTAATAAATAATATAGAGTCCAAGGTGAATTTGTGATTTCACAACTCGTCTGAGACATGAAGATTGATGCCATTGAGCAATCAAAACATCGGCTGAATTAACAATTCACATGCATAGCTAATCCTATTAATAACTATATGAGATTGTATGTTTTCACCACTCAACACTTAATTGCGTAAAAGTATATAAAAACTACATGAAGATCACACATTTTAATATTCATAGTGGGTACATTATACATATCAATAGGGGTGTGATTTTCTTCTATCGGGATTATAAAACACTGAGGCAGTGTAAAACTCCTCATATTTTGACTATGTAATACAAGCATGATGAGAATAACTATTTACCTGCTAGCTATAGTTCACATGAGCCTCCTACAAGATGAATTTTGTCTTAACGTGAGGTTGAAAGGTTCCAGGTATGCTGGACTTGTAGAAGTTTTTCATGCCTTACATTGGAGGAGAGTTTGTGGAGATGACTGGAGTGACACTAGTGCAGGAGTTATCTGTAGGCAGTTAAACTACACTGATCCTTCTCATCAAGGTTCGTAAATAGTACAATATGTGTGTACTAATTCATATTGTTTCGTCTCCTAGCCAACATTTTCTTGATAAGTTTGAATTTTATTGCAATTTCAACTTAGATCATACAGCCTGTGGATACGACTGCTTTGTCAGAGCCAATTTCTCTTCTTTGGTATTACTAATTAATTGCAGTTCTAATTACTCTGGACTAGCATCATGTAGAATGCATGAATTTAATTCCTCACTGTGTCAATCAAATGCTGGAGTATTCTGTGGTAAGTTTCCAATATTCCTACTAGTTTACTAGAAAATAAATATCAGTTTATTGTGTACTGAACTTTGTCCGATAATCGTTGCCCCATAGGAAGTGCATCAAAGTAAATAAAAATTTACTTAGGGAATTATTTTCCCAAATAATCTGTGTTCTTGGCTATTACTTTGGATATCACAAACTTCAGGTTATAGAATTATTCATTGCGTTTTGTACAAATGAGATTTATTTGAAGCCATAGGCCACACTTAGGCTTGTGCCTGTGGTACTAGGCTTGTGATGATCCTGTATCAAATGAGTAATATACATATGTTATACTTTGAATACTGCAAAATATCACGAGTCTGTCGGGATGTATTGGGACGAGTGCCAATACCCCGATCAGACGAGTGATATTTCGCGTATTCAAGTATAACATATTTATCATGTACGCATGCGCAAACTTAATCTTAGCAACAACAATTTTTCTGGAGCTAAACCAGTAAGCTAATGTTGTTATGGCTGAAGATATTTTATTACAGGATTTTTTTGATGACGAACTTCTTGAAATGATTGAGAAACAATCTGAATATCTACAGAAACTCCCTATAGAACCAACTGTTGCTAATCCAGTCTATACTAACGGACAAACGGAGGAAACTAAGCATGTTAAAGAAGCATCTTCTTCTGTGTGTTTGGACGATGAAGAGTTGGAAATGTTTGTGGACCAGCAAAAAAATTGTAACACAAAGAAGAAAACAATATCCGACTTGAGGAAGTGGTACGGCTGGTGTGAATCTGTTGGTGAGTGTAGAAAAATAGCCGAAATTCCACCTACTGAATTAGACAGATTATTAGGACATTTCTTTTGCAAAGTAAGGAAGAGTGATGACTCATTGTATGAACCTGACACTCTCACTTCTTTTCAAAGAAGTTTGGATCGTCATTTGACCCAAGAATTACGAAAGCCTTATAGCATCATCCGTGACACTCGTTTTTCATCCTCTCGAGAAAAGTTAAAAGCAGCTCGTAAAATGCTTAAAAAAAAGGGAAAGGAAATAAGAACAATGCTGCTGAACCATTGGAAATGGATGACATTGACTCGATGTGGACCAGTGGATCTTTGGGGGACTCCAGTCCAGAGGTACTACTCAATACTGTTTGGTTTTTACTCACGATGCATATGGGGATGCGTGGAAGAGATGAACATTATAAACTTACATATGGTGATTTTGTATCCACTCTACATCAGATGGTTTCAAGTATGTTGAATTTAATGAAAGAGATACCAAGACACGTTCAGGTGAAACAAATGCAAGTCGCCAATTCAAACCAAAAATGTGGAACACCCCCAACAATATCTCTCGGTGTCCCTTACGTATTTTTGAAAAGTTTCTTCAAAAGCGTCCAGTTTGAAATGTGCAAATCGGAATCCCCATTTTATCTGGCTGTGAACTACAATTACTCCAATGATGACATTTGGTACAAAAAACAGAAGATGGGGAAGGATAGAATCAATACAATAATGAAAGGGATGGCTGCAAGTGCTGGATTGTCTGGGGAAAAAACAAATCATTCAGCTCAAAAAAACAATGGTTACATGTCTTACCAAGAATAGTGTACCAGAAACACAGATAATCCAACTAACTGGTCATAAAAATCTACAAAGTCTAAATAGCTATAAAAAAGCATCATTACAACAGCAAAAGGAAATGTCTCATGTCTTGAGCTCATACAAAAAGCCTGAAACTAATCCATCTTCTTCATACCCTACAACACCATCGAGTGGTACTATGAACCAAGATAAGTGCTCAGTCCTTCTTTGCTGGAGCAACAATTACCAATTGTACAATAAATATTGGTTTTCCTACAGCAACACAAACACAAAGTTTCACCACAATGTTTGCTGTACCTAATGACACACAACCACAAATGAAGTGATTTACAATTCATACATACCTACATAGCAATAGACAGATATATCAAATTAATGTATTATTATTAAGATTTAACAAAAAACCTAAAAATATAAAATTAGCCTAAGGGGATGCAATAACACTTGTTAGAATGCCCAAGGGGACATAATATGGGAAAATATTGGGGTAGTTTCATTTGTATTAATCTCTATGGGGGTACTTGAGTTCAGTACATGATAAATGTATTTATATACAACTGAAGCAATCCACTACACAGTATACCATTGGAATAGCACACATAATGATAGAACTAAAAGCAATAGAGCGTATGTAAGTTTAGATTGTGTTTATTTGTCATCATTCAGTGCTACAGTAGAAAGTTACATCAGATATAAATATTTAAAAATAGCAATAATTGACGACGGGAGCTGTGTTGTATTCCAACAGCAAGTTGGTGTTGGCCATCCTTGTTACTTGTGATGTTTGGGAAAATGTCAGTTTATTTGTTCAGTTGAGTCTAAAATTTGAACAACAGACTTGAACGCACATCACTACTACTAATATTACCTTCTATAGCATTATTATGTATGTAAGATATCCCCTTTATTTCATTTCTTTTTGAAGGATTAACAAACATTCACTAAACGGTCACGATGAAGCCAAGATGCCCTAAAACACACACACATGTAACTATACACATTCCGTTTAAAGCTATTTATCATGAATACTGGATGTAGTTTTAATATAGATTTCTTACCAACATTGATTTGTTATCCATACTCTACTGTCTACATTGAAATATTTATTAGCTTTTGAAAATTTTATTTAAATTATTATGGAGCAAATATTATCCGATAGTGCTAGCTAAAAGAAATGCAATAATAAAGTGTGAGAAAAGAATTTTTGCAATATCATAAGCCTTAGCCACTCATCTGATGCGATTGAAAGCTCTTGTGATGACTATTAAAGGATAAAGTTATCCCAAAATGCAATGACTATAATAATAACATTCTAACTGGTTTTGATCGATATGACTTCCTTTTTGGATAATATTTACAGTTAAGTAATTGCCTGAGAGGAGAGTTGTTCAAAGTGCTAGATAAGTTGAGAAAATAAAGTCCATTTTAGAACGATGGCAGCCAGTATGCTGGGCCATTAGTACACGAATATTTCCACAAGTTTAGCAAACAATTCAAATCTGCCACTAGGCCTCCAGCTTCAGCTATCCCAAGTGTAATACAAACATTATACAAAAGTAATTAGGTAGAGCAAAGCTTATAGTGAGCAAAGACGTGCGAGTTAAATACATACTCAACAGTGCCAGGACTCACGTTATACTAAAATGTCTAAAAAATATAAGGAAGTTACAAGAGAGTGGCACCAAATGATTTCATTTTAAAACAAACATATAGACTTCATATGATGCTGTGGATGTTTGTGCCTATCCTCAGGGTAGTTGTATTCACTACCACCAGAGTTCAAGTGTGGCATTGAAAGATAAATTATTATGCAAAAGACAAACACAAGAAACAGGGACTTTGACAGAACTGACAAAACAGATTTATAACAATAGAATATATACCAAAGTTACATGATTCAATATGCACATGATACACCGCACACTATTCAACCAGTTAGCAATAACCCACCAAACACCATTCAACAATTAAGAGGACAACACATGAATGAACAAACTATGCTACTGACAAGTCTATTGTTATATTGTGTTCAAAGTCTTCACTTCTTCATCTTCTTTCTTTCCCATCACTTTTAAATGTTGGGCGGACCCCACAGATCCGACTTAAGAGAAACAATTGTCCATTGATTTTAAAATCAATGGACAATTGTTATGTGTTGGTACTAATATATAAACTACATTACTGTTATTATTATTGTCGTTGTTGTTGTTGTTGTTGTTATAGATATCAATCACTCTCCTTCCATAAGTGGGATTCAAATTGAGAGTATTTCGACCAGTGTAGATAACTGTGTATGTCTAAAGAGACCAACACATCCACCATCATGGGTGGTGTTATTGGTGGACTGATAGGAACTGCACTATTATCAATAGCCTCTGCTCTCCTTGGGTGGATATGGTATCACTACTGGTATAGAAAAGATAAAACACACAAATTGTATGTAAATCTATTATTGGTTTAAAAGAAACTGTAACAATAATAACATTTCCTCTCAGTATTACATATTTTGTGTATTAAACACAATTTTATTTACCTACTCTTAGAATGCAACCTAATCATACTACATATGACTTGGTGAAGCTAGAAAGTGGCTGAAGAATACTTCACAAATAATAATGAGGAAGAGGCTAAACCTGAACAGAATCAATAATGAATTGTTGGTGCTGTTATTCTTGCATATTCTTGCTGAGAAATTTTCTATGCCATTATATTAATAGCTATGTTATTATTATTTTTTTAAAGAAATGATTAAAATAATCACTGCCACTTGTTTTGTGAGCATGCCTGAAACTACGAGCACAGTAACTGATTATCTTAGTGGAGTCGTGATATTCCTTACCAATCAGCTCACCACAGCATGTGTAAAGCAAACACATGATTATTTTAAGAAAAGTCTAGTGAGAATCTAGAGGTAAGTAGTTCATGCTTCAAATATTGTAGTGGTACTTTCACAGAAACAAAAAGTGGAATTTCCTGCCTCGGGATTTATGCAGTTTGGTCACCTATCCTGCACATTTTCTGATACCGGTCAAATTTCCTTAAGTACTGGATAGTCTGTCTAGCTCTTTTCCTGAAATTAGAGGGAAAATAGCAGGACAGACTACACGATTGTGCACCCTATTCTGCACTGCAGGAAATTCCATGTTTTTTTTCTTCCAGCGTTTGGTTTGGTAGATACTAGTTGGTACTGATCCATCATCACCTAGTGCTCTTGAGAACCTCCTGTGATTCTTCACATCAATGGCATTAGTACAGCTGAAGATATTTCTCCCACTCAGGATCAATCTAGTTGTGTGGTGGGAAAAGCATGCAAAGTGACACCCCACATGGTCAATAGAGTGAACAGCTTTTGTTGTTGTTTTTACTTCACTGTATTCAGCTGCAACAGTGCATATTTTTTCTACATTATTATTATTATTGAACTTTTTTTTTTTACAAAGGGCATACAAGTGTTTACTAAAAGATAACATTGAATCTTTCATAATGATTTGGTGAAGATCAGCGACAATTGAAATTATTACTTCGTATTGTATTTCATGATATCCCAACTTAACTATAATCAGCTACTACGTACATGATTTACTATTCCGCCCATATCATGAGGGGAAATATGTGGTTATTGTTTTTTTTATGATAACTTCATAATATTTAGAATACATAAGTAATCCTAAAGCTTTGGAGCATAATCTGAATGGTCTTATACATAGGACAGTCCTGTTGACTTCATCTTGAACAGATATGAAAGTGTTTATAGGTATATGAGTTCCGATTCCACTTAAATAATTCCAGCTAGTTTTATAGTAACCACTAAACACTGAGGCTATTTGCTGCTGTGTTGCCATCTTGGCAAATTCATTGTCTTTGAAGCTAAAGAATCTGGTAGGTGACTAAATTGAGGTGTATACAAAAGTACAGTGTGGTTAAGTACTATAGTTTACTTACATTTTACAAAGGTGTCATGAAGTAACTTTAAGTTATTGTTAAGAAGTAAATTTTGATAGAGTTTTTAACGAAACCCCCTTACTAAAACGTCTTCGTACACCACTGGGTTTGACCATTAAGAGTCATTAGCACTCAATACAGTCAGAGAGCTGCAGCAATATCTTGGCAGCCTTTTCAAATAAAAGGTTCAGACAACTAACAAAAAAGTACCTTCATTAAAATTATTGAATGAAGCACCAATGGTGTGAACCCTCAGCGTTAGTATACGTAATCAACTATATTATTACAGAGACCAAAAGAATAAATTTTTTGGAGTAGTATCAAAATAGTTGGTATGTAAAGCTTGAGTAAGTCGATATGCAACTGGTACAATGAAACAGTAGACGTTAATGCTGCTTTCATAAAATAATACAAGCGACACTCATTTCGCTAGTAGTTTCAACGGGAAACTCCAAACACTCCAGTAAACCGCTGAGACTACAGTGTACACAAAACTACCGCTGGCGGCAAGAAATTAGTGCTTACTTGCTCACGTGAATACGGCGTGACGAGTTCCGTTTTTGTTGGTGTGACAGACAGTCACACCGAGAACTGACTAAAGCTTTATAAACGATTTAAACTAGTGGTGTGCTTGAGCACAAATGGCGAGCGAGCCTTAAACTACACTATTGTTAAATTTGATTTTAACAACTAACACTCCAGCTATTAAAATAAAGTTGAGTTTTTAAATTACGTATGAGGTAAAGGGGTTTCAATGTCATAGTAACCGCCCCCGCAACATTTTAAATTGAAAAAGAAGCAACAAAATCAAATCACGTTATTTAAAATTTTCTTTGTGATATTCTTAATAGTAGTTGTAACGCACAATACTTTCACACAACTGAACATACCTACGCAAGACTTACCTTCGCGGTTCGTCTAGTGGACAATGCATTTTTAAGTAAATACTGTTGAGTAGGGCTTATAACTGTGACAAATAGCGCATTAACTTACCAACGCCACTAATTCGAATAGAAATGGAGCTCCCATAAGATTTTGAGTTTTAACTGCACCCGAAAAACAATTCAAAGCCGTAAACAATTCAATTTCTAAGGTGATACGTGTAATGGTCGCTAAACCGGAGGATTCTGTTTAGTGATGTTTGGGACGGGGTCGTACGCGGAGCGAACACAAAAATACGGAGGGTCAAAGTACAAAATAACATACGTACGTCGATATATATAAATAAACTAGTGATGTGCTTGAGCACAAATAGCGAGCGAGCCTAAAGACTATACTATTTTTATATGAATGATTTTGACTTCTAACACTGAAGCTACTGAAAATAAGGTCCAGTTTTTAAATTTAGCATACACGGTAAAGGGATTTCAGTGCCATAGTAACAACTCTCTGTAACTGCTTGAATTGAAGGAAAAAAACAACAACAAAACAATACAAAAGTTTTAGCTAAGTAGTGGTTGTAACACACAATGCTTTGACACAACTGGACATGCACCTGTGTTACACAGACTTACCTTGCAGTAGTATAGTGGACAATGTATTTTCAAGTAAATACTGTTGCGCACGGCTTATAACCATGACAAAGAGCGCATTGACTTACCACCGCCACTAACTCGAATAGAAATGGAAGTCCTGTAAGTTTTCACGTTTTAACTGCACCAGTAAAAGAATTAAAAAAGGTAAACAATTCAATTTCTAGGGTGATACGGGTACTGATCGATAAACAGAGGATTCTGTTTAGTGAAGTTTGGGACGGGGTCGACAACCGAACTAACACAAAAACGCGAGGGTCAAAGTACAAAAATGCCTCACGTACGTCCATACATACAGTGCATCCAGCTTAAAGAACAAACAATTGATTTTTTTTTATATTTAAGCTAGAATACTTTACTATGCCTGTGACATATCTCTTCTTTCTAGATTCTACACCAGTTTCCAGAGTACAACAAGAATTGGCCCAACAGAAGTCATAGAATCAGTCACCTTACATAGACTTTCAATACATTAGCGCCATTTTATTTTGACGTCACCAAATCGCTGTCATTCGTCACAAATCGTCAGTTATAAAACTTGCGCGTTATGCCCGACTCCCGTTGGGGAATTTCCCCAAACGCGCGCGAACCGATTGGGTAATCCCCCACTTCATTAATAGCTTGTCTTTATTAATAATAATTAACACAACAGTTCAGTATGGCTTCTGGAAGTAGATCTATGGAAGAAAATGCTTTCAAAAGGAAAAGAGGAGAGCTTGAGTTGCTGACTGACATCAGCAATATTCCACTAAATGCAACCAGTAAAAGGGCATGCGCAGCAAAGACAGGAGAAAAGATTGAGAATATCCTGAAGGTGAAGGCCATCAGGGAAGGTATGCATCAGCTCCACCACCAGAGTGTCCACCACCAGAGTGTCCACCATCTCGACCTAGTAGGATGAAGTCCAAGTGTACAACTTACAATGAACAAATGACATTATACCATATAATTAAACATAGTCCACACATAATTACAGAAGGCATGCATACACTACAAACACGCACAGAAAGACACACAAGTTTTGTTACTCAAAAGGCTGTGGCACTTCAGATGTTTGGTGCCTGCATTTCTACTGGAATGGGGATTCTGGAAGCTTGCAAACTAGCAGGTCTTGCAACCGGCTTCAGTGATCAGAGCATTCGCAAATGGGCCCAGGAGATCTATGCGGATTTCTTTGGGATCCTGTCATCCTTGGAGGACTTGACAGACGAGAGGCTGGATGACGAGCTGGAGTCTGGAAGAGGAAAGCATCCCAAATGAAAGTCAGTCACTGTGTCATAGGGTAGCACTGTTTCGTCACTGTCATGGTGTAGTACTGTTTCGTCACTCTCCTCAGGAAGCACTGTCTCGTCACTGTCATATGGGAGATGGGTGTCATCACTGTCAGGTTGAGGGGATTCGTTATATATAATTGTGGTGTCAGAGTCACATGGTGAGGGTGTTAATGTTGGCAGTGTTGGATTACGTAACTGTTGTTTTATTGTTAGTCATTCCAGAGAGGTATTACCAAGAGCATCCCTGATTTCGGGTAATCGCTGCACATCACCTTCAACCGACACCTCCAAAGTGCAGATGATGTACCGGAAATTTCTATTTCCAGGAAGCCTGGAAAATGGCGCAGATGTCACCTTCCTACAACAACAAGGGATGATTTTTTTTATGGAACAAGCCTTCTTGCTTCTAAAAAACTATTGAAAATTATTCAAATTAGTAATTATTATTGTATACAGTAGTCATATCTTGAATTAATCTTTAAAATTAAATTAAACTTTGACCTAACAATCCTAAGAGCTGAACACAATCGAAAAATACACAAAACACAATCAAACTCACCCATCAGCGAAAAAACCGGCTTGCAACAAGGGCGCTAGGTGAGCTGAAACCTCCATTGGTTGCGAGGTGCCCTAAGGTGCAGGTGGACTGCACTTCAAACAAATGCTATTCCATCTCTTGCGTTATGCCGCTCCAGCTCACAGCGGAATCTCCACCCCGATCTCACGTTGGGCAAGGGTATTTCATAAAATTTAATACCCCTTTCCGGGGCACTAAACGTAACTAGCTCAGAAGCCAATACAGTAAGTAGTCTCTTCTACAACTGCTGTGATCGAGATTTCCATCGAGCATGCGCACATTCATGACGTCACGTTTACGCATGAGAACCGGAATAATCAGCCGCGATACGTCACTACTTTGAGGGTGCCATCCCATTTCTGAATATTTTTATCAAAAAACAGGTCTAATTTGCTCAATTTTGTTTACATAGCTTTGGTATTTAGCAACCATAAACTTAAGCCATTTATCTATGATTTGGTGTAATAAGAATACTCCAGTTCAAAAAATGTAGAAATCCCAGCTTAAACACTTTTATTTTATAAAATAGAAATATTGGCCTATACAAATATAATTAATGCACCGAATTTTGTTCAAATGAAAATTCATCTAGTATATTTCCAACTTGCAAAGTGTAACAACTCCAACTATTATAATTTAAATTTCCCAGCTTAAACACATTTATACTCACAATTTGACTCTTGCACTTCAACCTAGTATAACCTCAACATTAACCACGATACCACAATTATAAAACATGTCATGTGTCAATATAGCATTGATGTATAAGTATACAAAAAATAATATCTGTAGCTCCCATATTTCTCCACCTGTAAAGAAAAGACTAAGACAATAAAATATGCCATTTATTTGTTCTCTAAGCTGGATGCACTGTATATACAAATAAATAAATAAACTAGTGGTGTGCTTGAGCACAAATGGCGAGCGAGCCTGATAGTTAGGTAAACTAAAATGTTACTATGTTTTAGCTTACTTCATGCAAACACTATAATAGCAGTTATGACATTTGATTTCAGCAAACAAATACAAAATCATATTATTTTTATATGAATGATTTAACACTGAAGCTACTGAAAATAAGGCCCAGTTTTTAAATTTCGCATACAAGGTAAAGGGATTTCTGTGCCGTAGTAACAACTCTCAATTGAAGGAAAAAAACAACAACAAAACAATACACGTTATTTAAAAGTTTTCTTTGTAATATTCCTTAGCTAAGTAGTGGTTGTAACACACAATGCTTTAACACAACTGGACATGCACCTACACAGACTTACCTTCGCAGTAGTCTAGTGGACAATGTATTTTCAAGTAACTGTTGCACACGGCTTATAACCATGACAAAGAGCGCATTGACTTACCACCACCACTAACTCGAATAGAAATGGAAGTCCCTTAAGTTTTCACGTTTTAACTGCACCCGCAAAAGAATTCAAAACGGTAAACAATTCAATTTCTAGGGTGATACGGGTACTGATTGATAAACAGAGGATTCTGTTTAGTGAAGTTTGGGACGGGGTCGACAACCGAACTAACACAAAAACGCGAGGGTCAAAGTACAAAAATGCCTTACGTACGTCCAAACATAATTCAGCGAGCGAGCGAAGCGAGCGAAGCTGACTATCAGTCGTGTTCAATTGAGATTTCAGATATATATATATATATATGTAGGTATGTATGCGTACGTCAAAAAATTTCGCCCGCGCTTCTAATTACGTAAGTTAGGTAAAGCGTTCACAGTTCCGGTATTTTTCAATTAACGAGCACGGAGAATCCTGCTGCACTGCCTTACGCAACTTTGTTTCAACCAAAAAGTTTATAGCTACTCTCTTCTTGTCGAAAGACTGAATGGCAAATTGTCAAGCTGCGCTTCTTTGCCACTGCTTTCGAAGTTTATTCAGGTAATTCTGTTATTGTTAACTCTTCATGCCTAATCATTGCTATTATTTAGCAATTTCCTTCACAAATCATCTTTACCTATACTCATATATTTACTCGCTCGCCATGCATTTGCGCTATTCGAGCGCACCACTAGTATAAACTAGTGGTGTGCTTGAGCACAAATGGCGAGCGAGCCTAAAGACTTTTTATTGACTTTTAACACTGAAGCTACTGAAAATAATGTCCAGTTTTTTATTTTAGCATACAGGGTAAAGGGATTTCAGTGCTATAGTAACAACTCTCTGCAACTGCTTGAATTGAAGGAAAAAACAACAACAACAAAACAATACACGTTATTTAAAAGTTTTCTTTGTGATATTATTTAGCTAAGTAGTGGTTGTAACACACAATGCTTTGACACAGCTGGACATGCACCTACACAGACTTCGCAGTAGTCTAGTGGACAATGTATTTTCAGGTAAATACTGTGCGCACGGCTTATAACCATGACAAAGAGCGCATTGACTTACCACCGCCACTAACTCGAATAGAAATGGAAGTCCCTTAAGTTGTCAAGTTTTAACTGTACCGGCAAAAGAATTCAAAACGGTAAACAATTCAATTTCTAGGGTGATACGGGTACTGATCGATAAACCAGAGGATTCTGTTCAGTGCAATTTGGGACGGGGTCGACAACCGAACTAACACAAAACGCGAGGGTCAAAGTACAAAAATGCCTTACGTACGTCCATACATATATACAAATAAACTAGTGGTGTGCTTGAGCACAAATGGCGAGCGAGCCTTAAACTACACTATTGTTAAATTTAATTTTAACAACTAACACTCAAGCTATTAAAATAAAGTCGAGTTTTTACATTACTATGAGGTAAAGGGGTTTTCAATGTCATAGTAACCGCTCCCGCAACAGTTTGAATTGAAAAAGAAGAAACAAAATCAAATCACGTTATTTAAAATTTTCTTTGTGATATTCTTAATAGTAGTTGTAACGCACAATACTTTCACACAACTGAACATACCTACGCAAGACTAACCTTCGAGGTTCGTCTAGTGGACAATGCATTTTTAAGTAAATACTGTTGAGTAGGGCTTATAACTGTGACAAATAGCGCATTAACTTACCACCGCCACTAACTCGAACAGAAATGGAGCTCCCATAAGATTTTGTGTTTTAACTGCACCCGCAAAACAATTCAAAGCCGTAAACAATTCAATTTCTAAGGTGATACGGGTAATGGTCGCTAAACCGGAGGATTCTGTTTAGTGAAGTTTGGGACTGGGTCGAACGCGGAGCGAACACAAAAATACGGAGGGTCAAAGTACAAAATGACATACGTACGTCCATATATATAAACAAACATCCCCGATTTTTTCATTTTTACCCCTGTAAGTGTCTCGCTCGCTACGCTCGCTCGCCAAACAAACTGACATCCCCGATTTTCGATTGTGTTACCCCTGTAAGTGCACCCGCTTCTGGCACCTTACCACACATAGGAGTCATTCAATAGATAGCACCTAGGTGCACGGGTGCTAGGGAAGGTGCTGCAATTGTCCCTTTACCTAATGCTTCACCCACTTCTGAGGTCAGGTGCTGCAAGAGCCCCTTTACCTAATGCTTCACCCACTTCTGAGGTCGGTTCCCTTTGGGTGTAGCCGACTGAAATGTCACGAAGATTGAACGTGAAGCTGCCGTCTTTCAACCTTACTAAACGGGGGTAACTCACCATTTAGTTCACAGAGGATGCAGCTCATTGCAGAGTGAGAGATCGCTTGAAGAACCTTCTGAAATTAGTTCAGGGAACCAGAGCAATGGTCAGGAAAGTCTAGACGACCATGTTCTTGATGATAATGTTCCTCCAAATAACCATCCCACCTTGCATCAAATTTTTCAGAAGCAGGCAATTGAATCTTGGGGTAGAATTCGTTCAGATTTGTTAAGAGTCGCAATAGAATCACGAGCGTTGCCAGAGAATGAAGTCTGCTTTGTGTGTGAAGAGGAAAAAGCCACACATCGATGCTTAAAGTGTAGTTCCACATTGTTTTATTGTTGGAGATGTTGGAATTCTGCGCACAGTGTTACCAATTTGTTCCACAGAGCGGAGGTTTGGGAAGTAAGTTTTGAAGCTTGGATATAGATTGGCTAAATAGCCTTCACACTTATTAACCAAATAATATATGGACCGAGAACCAGCACCTTATTCTAAATCATCTTCCAGGCCTGTTCCAGTGTTGTCGACGAAGCTACCGAGTTGATTTTTTGCGTCTATGTCTTTCTAATAAATAGAGAAGTAAAATAAAATCACGCTGTTAAAAAATCAACTCTGTAACTCCGTCCATGCCGGTCCTTATTTGGACAGCAGATTTCTGTATAAATGTTCATTTAACTGCAACAAATAGGTAATCCTACAAATACGGTAATGTTTAAAATAAAACATATATATATATAAGACTATTGGGTACCTGGTATTTTTTGTGGAATTTTACTGAATGAGTTAATGACCACGGTACTCCACCCTTAATTTAGAGTTGTTAGTTATAGCTTTCGTATTGATATTTACTTTCTGTATCTATTTATTGTATCTTTTTTTGTTAAATATATTTTGGTTTATTTAAAAAGAACACTATTTATCTATTTTACCTATTTGTTTCATTTGTATTTATTTATAATTGATTTGTTTATTTATTTGATTGATTTAGAACGGAGCGTTTCATCTACAAGAAGTGGTTAAAACTATAGATGTTAGAAATCACAAATGTTTGTCATCTAGTTTGGTGCAACTCTCATGTATCTCGGAAAGTGGTACGTATAATGAGTGATAAGGTTCCTAATTGTTGATGGATTTTTTTTAGTGAAGACTAGCAACAATTGATTCTCTGTATCTCTTTTTATTAGTTTCCAGGTGTAACAAACTAACAACGTGGACCCTGTCATATTATTTTTTGCATTTACATTTACGTCGGCATCCACAGCCATAGCTTCAACCGTTGCCAACATACGTGACCTAACTGTTCCAATCCGCAGGTTTATTTGATACATTTTACGAATTAAATCTATCTTTTCTCGACATTAGCACGCTGACTTTCCTATAAACGGTCACATCTGTATTTATGTCCCAACACCCTATTTCTCATATTTTAGTCTAATATTGCCCTAATTTTTTATACAATCTCTCTCAAATATGTTCGGAATAGTGTATAAACCTTGATAATATCTATGTCAAGACCACTCAGACATAATTTAATAGTGCTTGTATTATATCAAAAAGTTAAGAGTTATTGGTGTTATTCTGTATAGGTGAGGAACATAACATTAATTTCACTACCTGTGCTTGTGAGCCGTTGGTTTTGACTATGGTGAGAGCCCGTCTTTGGCCATCATCTCCCAAGCGGCCAAATATAGCTTTTTCATTTGAGCTGTTGGATTGGATGGAAGCACTTCTTCTGGAAGCCCAAGTCTCTCTAAATGACTTCTGTAAAGCACTTCATTTCAAGTGCCAATACCTCGTAAACAAGGTAATGATCTAGTAAGACATCAGTTCAACCCCTTGGGCAACGATCGTATTAGTATATTAGTGTTTACACACCAACTTTTTTTTTGTGGCGTTTATTGACAGAATTTTGTTGCTACCACTAGCGGGGCTTCATAAGTTGGCCCTGGAATTTTTCCGCTCTCCACCAGAAATCTCAGGATGCTCAATAAGGGTATCAGCTTCGCATGCTCTCCTGTAGCTGGTAATAATAAAATTTTCCCCACCCAGAAAAAAAGTATTGTACATATGTAGAGTGTAGACCTGGCTAGTATACCAGGGTTTTATACAGAGGGGTGCAAAGGGGGGAAACCTCATCTCAAGCCGATGTTTCCTCCCCCCTTCCCCAAATGAAATACTCTCTAATAAAATAATAGTAGTAGAGGTGTATTTGCTTATTTAAACATCAAGCTTGATTTGGCTACTGGAGGAATTTCAATGAAAGAGAAAGTTCTACATACAATAATATCTTGGTCTCTAACTTGTACCTATTTCACCCTTTTATCAATACACATTTGGATGCCGTATTATGAACAAAAAGATTAGTATTTGTATCTTATATTCTAAGCCCCTCCCCAAACACACATACACACACGCACACAAGCTCATTTGTCCGTCCCCCTTTGATGAAAAGAAATGAACAAACAAACTGAAATAAACCCTGTTAAGGCAATATTAACATTGTGAATTTAAAGGGGGAATGTTCATATTAAGATTGAGAGTTTGTTTAATTTGGGGAATGTTAAGATTTTTTAAGATTGAAGGAGTGTTGAGATTGGGGGAGTGTTGAGATTGGGGGAGTGTTGAGATTGGGGGAGTGTTGAGATTGGGAGGAGTGTGTAGGATTGGGGGAGGGGGAGGGGAGAAGTGTGACGATTGGGGGAGTGTGAGATTGGAGAGTGTTTAGATTGGGGGAGTGTTTAGATTGGGGGAGTGTTGAGATTGGGGGAGTGTTGAGATTGGGGGAGTGTTTAGATTGGGGGAGTGTTTAGATTGGGGGAGTGTTTAGATTGGAGGAGTGTTTAAATTGGAGGAGTGTTTAGATTGGGGGAGTGTTGAGATTGTAGGAGTGATTAGATTGGGGGAGTGTTGAGATTGGGGGAGTGTTGAGATTGGGGGAGTGTTGAGATTGGGGGAGTGTTTAGATTGGGTAAGTGTTGAGATTGAGGGAGTGTTGAGGGGATAGTGTTGAGAGTGGGGGAGTGTTGAGATTGGGGGAGTGTTGAGATTGGGGTAGTGTTTGAGATTGGGGGAGGGTTAAGATTGGGGGAGTGTGAGATTGGGGGCGTGTTGAGATTGGGGGAGGTTGAGATTGGGGGGAGGGGGGGAGAGGGGAGGAGGGGGGGAGAGGTGGGGGAGGGGGGAGAGTGGGGAGGTGGTTGGAGGGGGGGGGGGAGGGGGCGAGAGGGGGGGAGCAAGGGGGGCAGAGGGGGGGAGGGTGGAGAGGCGGGGGAGGGGGGGGAGTGGGGTGAGATGGGGGGGAAAGGGGGGAGAGGGGAGGAGGGGGGAGAGGGGAGGAGGGTGAGATGGGGGGCTAGTGTGGAGATCGGTAGGAGGGAGGAGTGTGGCGATGGGAGGAGTGTGGAGAGTGCGGGAGTGGGGAGATTGGGGGATGTTGAGATTGGGGGTAGATGTTGAGATGGGGGGTAAGTGTTTGCGATGGGGGGAGTGGAGATTGGCGGGTGTTGAGATTGGGGGAGGGCAGTGTTGAGAGTGGGGGAGTGTTGAGATTGGGGGAGGGAGTAAGGGGAGTGTTGAAGATTGGGGGGAGATTGGGGGAGTGTGAGATTGGGGAGTGTTGGATTGGGGGTTTGAGATTGGGGAGAGTGTGAGAAGATGGGGGAGTGTTGAGATTGGGGGAGTGTTGAGATTGGAGGAGTGTTGAGATTGGAGGAGTGTTGAGATTGGGGGAGTGTTGAGATTGGAGGAGTGTTTAGATTGGGGGAGTGTTGAGATTGGAGGAGTGTTTAGATTGGGGGAGTGTTGAGATTGGAGGAGTGTTGAGATTGGGGGTGTGTTTAGATTGGGGAGTGTTAAAATTGGAGGAGTGTTGAGATTGGGGGGAGTGTTGAGATTGGGGGAGTGTTTAGATTGGAGGAGTGTTTAGATTGGGGGAGTGTTGAGATTGGGGGAGTGTTGAGATTGGGGGAGTGTTTAGATTGGAGGAGTGTTTAGATTGGAGGAGTGTTTAGATTGGAGGAGTGTTTAGATTGGGGGAGTGTTTAGATTGGAGGAGTGTTTATATTGGAGGAGTGTTTAGATTGGGGGAGTGTTTAGATTGGGGGAGTGTTTAGATTGGGGGAGTGTTTAGATTGGGGGAGTGTTTAGATTGGGGGAGTGTTTAGATTGGGGGAGTGTTTAGATTGGGGGAGTGTTGAGATTGGAGGAGTGTTTAGATTGGGGGAGTGTTGAGATTGGAGGAGTGTTTAGATTGGGGGAGTGTTGAGATTGGAGGAGTGTTGAGATTGGGGGAATATTAAGATTGGGTAATGTGTTAAATAAATAGCTGAAAGTTATAACTATTTCTGTGATGTTCTGGTATTATAGCGAAGAGACATTTATTCTGTACTGATTGACTCGTTTGAGGAGTATAGATGGCTGAAAGTGGAGCTTCGACAGTTCTCTAGTGTTTATTCTAAGCTTGATAAGGGTACCACTTGCCCAGCTTGTCCAAAGGTACATTAATAATATTATGTTTCCTATTGTTTCTGTACCATGTTCATAGCAGGTACTAATGTGTTCTTTGTGATTTGTTTATTTGTAGCTACACTGTCGCCGCGCTGTACTTGTATGTTTATATGATAGGTTTATATATGTAACAGGAATCTGGTGCTATAATTCTTTCCATGGATGCCTTATTCGGCCTTCCAAGAAAAAAGGCTGCTGGTAAGAGCTATCGGGAGCCTTTGCATGGACACCTGTTCTTTGGCGATCAAGCTTGTGTAGATGAACATGTGGCCTCGTATAGGATGCCAGGACAGCGAATGCCAAAGGTTAGTTTAATTACTGTATTAATGTCATTATTTCGGTTTAGAGTAAAGGCTCAGTACAGGTGCTAATCATCCGTTATCGGAGAGTACTGGTTGCACTCTCTATTTAGGATTGACTACCCCATTCCCATAGGCGCAATACAAAATGAAACGCCGGATAACTCCTTCTCAAGGGGATGACTTTCTACAAATACTCATACAATTGTTCTTTACCTTCTAAGGATGCCTCCTATCAAATATCTGAGCCAGAAATTCCAAATCAAGAATACACGAAAAAGTTATTTTCTCCATTTTCTCTATCTTCATGTTGTTGTTCTTGTTGTTCTTTTTGAACACTACTTCTGGAAATTATGCAAAGAGTACTATTGTGCCTAGTTAATATAAATGAACGACATGGTCATTCTGGCAGTGATTTAAGGATGTAGTGACTTTCTTGTTTCCGTACTTTTTATAGCAACCCTAAATCAACCTTTTTTAAAAAAAATTTTAATGTTTTTTATTCAACTATACCATTATTATTACCTACGTATGATGATATGATCGCTAATTTAGATAGACTTTCCCCATAAATGGTGGCACTTCGAAAGCTAACGACTACATCCATGTATGCTTTTCTTTAGTTAAACTCCAACTAGCTATATCATTTCATGTTCCTAGGGCTCCCAGGGTTTCATACAGGGCGGGTCGGGGGGGAAATCTCGCCCCAAGCAGAACCCCCCCCCAGCCCAAATTCCCCCCCCCAAAAAAAAGGACGAATCCTGTATGAATCCCAGGCTTCTCAGCAGTATGTATTCAATGTGTGTGAATGTCTTTTTGTGTGTACATATGTTCTGCATAGATGTGCAGCAGTTTCCTCGCAGGGGATTGCTTAAGATCTTCAAAACGCTATCATGCACTTGATGAAACTGCAGTGTTTGGTTGTGCATGCAGGCACGAGTTTCCTCTGCTTTTTATTAATTTGAAACATGGAGAAAGGTGAGCATATAATTATAAAAGTGTTTACATGTATATTGATAACATGTCATGTGTAAGCAATCTGATTGGTGTAATTACATAAATGTATTCAAGTGATTTCACACTAGGTCAAATAAAGTTCAGATGCATCAGGAATGCTCGTTATTTCGTTCTGTAGTCTACAAAGTAGTTTCACAATAACTAGAGTATAGTTGTTGTTGTTTTTTAAATGTTTGAATAGGTTGTCATATGCTGTTTGGCTATTACAAGAATTAGTACAGCGCAATCCAACATCTGTGCATATGAATATGATGTACGACATTGCCTGCATCTTGGTACAACATCTTCGAGCTAGTGAGGATGGTGACTACTTATTGGACCGCATTAAATTTGCTCTTCCTTCCTTCCATGCGTATGGTCACAATGCAGCTTGTCAGGTGAGTATTGCAATGTATTGGAACACATCAGAAAAATTCATCTTACCACAGATGAGCAAGTTTGTTATGTGTGTACATATAATGTGTGTGTGTGTTATAAGTATCCTTGGACTATCCTCGATAGTGTAAATTCTAAGTGTGAAATTGTTATGGATTTATATAATAATAATATGTTGTCAATATACGTAGGCTGTGTACAGTCCTACACATGCTAAGGGTATGGGACTCTCTGATGGAGAGGGCATGGAGCGTCTTTGGTCTTACCTTAGAAGATTTGCTAGGATGACCAAAGAGATGCGTCCTGCTCATCGCATTGATATTTTAACACATGCTTTGCTCTGCTATGGACTTGGATCGAAGAAAAAGCTACGTAAGGATTTATTATTTTCACTTTCACGAGCAAACAAAGTGAACAAGACACTCTCAGGTTGAGACATCAATAATTTTTGGTATATTTATTTATATTTGTTGCAGCCTTGATATTTTTGCTTGAGTATTTCCACATCACGTGAGCGTTCTGTATTCTCCCATATTGTGCGCTTGTTATTGGAATTCTCCAAGTAGCGCGTGTAGCGAGTAAAATCAATGAAAAATATTTTGTAACTGGTTGGGAAAAAATATTAAGGCAGCAATAAATCACTTATCACACTCGTCGTACAATATAGGAATGATATTTTACTCTCACGCAATGTTTTCACTCACTTTCGACTCGTGAAAATATTTTGCGTGCTCATAAAATGTTGTCCCATATTGTACTCTGACTTGTAAAGTATTATATACGTATGGATTTTTGCATTGATCTAGACTTGAGAGTGTCTTGCTCTGTCATCATTATCATCATTATTATTGTTGTTGTTGTGTTTGTGGTTTTTCAATAGCCTCTTTGCTCAGTAATCGCTGGAGACGGGCAATAGAAATGCGTGAAGTAACCACAAAGGAATTTAAGTCTCTATGTTCCATGCTGTCAGGTATGGTCACAAGCATTATTGTAGGGCATTATTTGGAATATTCAATCAAAAATATAAATAAATAGTTAATACTGTGAAATTTGTCACAGATATTATTTATTAAACAATGTTGTATGCAAAGGAATGGAATGGCTAATTCTGTAAATATCATGTGTCAATGTATGTAATCAAGTTTATATTATACAGAGCCAATTACGGACAACATAGAAGAATGGATCAAGACATACAAAGACACTATGACTAGTGGACTACAAAAGCAGCCGGGTAAACTCAAGAATGTATGCGTAATATACAGTCCGTGCTAAGGCCCACTAAATTAGAGTGCTTTGGAATGTCTAATCAACACTTCCACTTGATCACTCAAAGCCATGAGTAATGTTACTCAATTTGCTAGCTAAAATAACGCAGGCTAAATTCTTCTTAGTGACCATTAATTTTAACTTTTATCTTGCCCAGTAATTAATGTTTCTGTCCATGTTTTTCTAGTTTCTTCAGATTGGAAATGTTTGTACTTCATCATTCTTCAATCTTATTATTTGGTCAGGTAATTTTCCGTTGTTGTATTTCGTAATGTCTTCACTTAGTGTAATTTTAGCTCAGATGGTGATAAGTCTAAGTCTTCTGTAAGACCCAAGATTTTAAGGTTAGCCAAGTGTGGTGCTAGAATTTGTCATTATTGCAATTATCAGCAGCAGTGTGTGGCCACAATGTAATATATTTTACACTTGTCTAATGTGAGGCAGTAGTCATTTATGGTTTGTGTTGCAATGGCTACTTTTGAATGTTGTAATGAGAAAATTATAGTGATTGCACATCAGCTGATCGCCTGCTAAAAAGATATTCTTGTTTCTCGACATTGTACTTCCATATGCAGCTTGGAAGATCAACTGCAGCAAATGGAAAGGAAGTATGGTATTAGTACAAGATGGAAGACAAGTGATGATCAATATGTTGAAGTCAAGATGCATCTATTGAGTGAAAAGAAGCTTCGTGTCCGCAATGCATTGTGGTCTTCAATTGTTAAGCGGCATTATCTCCTTCGCATGAAAGCAAAATACGCTGGTATGTATTATGAAAATGATCAAGTATTCTGTTTTATTGACATAGTATTATTTTGTAGATGGACAAAAGATAGCGAAAAAACTGTGTTCAAGTATCTCCAAGGAAACGAAAGCTGCACAACGACTGCTGGAAGAATACAATGCTGCTGCTAGAGAACTTAGTTCATCTGAACCCCTGCCATCACTTCAGGATGTTCTCCCTCCTCAGTCTGAATTCTGGAAGCAGAACCCATCTATTGAGAGTAATTCAGATGTTCCATGGAAGACTAAGGAGGAAATAATCCAGTCATACCAAACGATCAATCGATGTGAAGAAGACTTGGAGCTGTTGAAGTCTGATATGCTTTCTACAGTACAGTATTGGTTTGACAGAGTGGTTTCTATTTCCACCAAGCTGGAAGAAATGGAGTGTCCCAACCAGTACGAAAAAGGAGTGAAGTGTATTCTAGTACATTTGAAGAGGGATACCGAACTTCAACATCACCGTGCAGTAGATTCATTCTCCAAACTGATACATATTCCTGGTGACATCATATTGGGACACTGTATCCATTCAACTAGTAGTTCAAGCGCGGATAGTGACACTGAAACTGAATCAGAGGACAGTGATAGTGACATGAATGATTGATTAGTGCTCATTTCATTTCTATTTATTTCATTATGTTTAGATTCTCAGTTTTTAATATTATATGATCTAAGGGACAATTATATTGCAACTCGTGTTAACAGTAAGGTCTTTTGGTAGGGCATTATTAATTTAGTCGTGGAAACGTTCTGCTTGAATATTGTAAAAGGTATTTTAAAATGCCTGTCTTGAACTGCACGGCATAATATAGGATTACTTAGGAACTCGTCAGGATAATAGGAATGTACAGGAAAATGCAGCATTTTTATACAAATGAGATACCTCCTTTTTAGCTGAACATTGATTTCTACAATCAGTTGTGCATGCAGTTGTGCATGCATTACCCTGTATTGATGTACAAGCCTGCATGACCACAATGGAATCCTGCACGACCATTGCTCCTTAATGTTGTGCTTCCTATTTTTGTGTGTCCATGTAATATGATTGATTAAATTACTGTGGGTGACCGGCAACTTCCCTATCTTCCGTCTAGTAAGGTTGATATCATGAGACATGCCACCTTCAATGATATTATACAGCTATGGAACTGCCTGGTTTTCCAAGATCTGATGGCAGGATGCATGGGACCTCTAGTGCTTTGTAGGCCATCCACTTGTCTATCTAGATACCTTATACCACACCTTACACGATTCAAGCACCCACTCACTGGAGCTGGCTGTACCTGGAGGTGCAAGAATAACAAACTTCATAGCTAATTTTTTGCAGGATGAGATATGTAAATCCAGCTGACCATGGAGTTTTTTTTAGGCAGCTGCAGTAATATTTGACACATGCAAGAACAATAAGAGCTCCATAATGTCAGAAGTGTAAAAAAAAAAAAAGGTTGCATCCCCCCTTCACCAATCCTGCATGTTTCATACAATTTTGCAGCAATCCAATAGTCCTGCTACACAGTTCCTACAATAATCTTGCATGATCCTAGGGGCAAGAATTTAGCAATGTTCAAGTAGAAACGTGCAGAATTCTGATCCAAAAAAGAACACCTAATGTTAATTTTTTTTCATATTCAAATACAAAGACCGAGCCATAACAACAAAATCAGTAAAACAACCTCGCAATAGCAATATACAACTTCAGTTATGATAACATACAGTCACACTTGCTACAAAACCACTTCTTGTCTGTATAATTTTCAAGACCTTCTAAGCCAATGCAGGCACCATGAAACCACTTCTTGCACATGGAACACTCGATCATCGATTTCGAATGGTCCTCTGGCATTCTACATGTACAGTGTATATCTTCGATGACAAAATTCTTCACTGAATGACCAAATGGTATCCTTCGTTCCCTCAGTATAGGGAATCTAGTTATTTTTTGTTGTTGGAAGCACTGAATCAAATGCTCTCTCATTTTGGAGACATCCCACACACATTTTGCCGGATTATTTCCAAATAATAATTCCGTTGCATTAGCAATTGCAATAACTCCACAGTCATATGAATTGGGCTGTGGCATAATGTTCAAAATGTCAAATATAAACGAATTTGCTAATGGCCGCAAAAATGAACAGATTTGCTGTTTTACATTATAGCTTGGCTTTCTTGGAACTAGGCTATCGTAGATCAGTGCTCTATTCCTCACCCCTTTGTTAGTGTTTGTATCAATATTCGACACGGTAATCCAATGATTACAATCTGCATGCAATATCTGCACATATTTGTCATCTAGTGGAAGCACACGAAACTTCAAGTTATTACTGTACAGGGTGCTCTGGAAACCATTGATGGAAGGAAAATGCTGTTTCAGCAACTTCTGAGCCGCATAAATGATGGTATCATTTATCCAATCATTACTACGTAATATTTCCAACTCCAATATACTTAGGCCAATACTTGGCATCATACTTTCAGAAGATGGAAGACTGATGGTGGATGTTGTAGCTGACAATGACACAGACACTGATGACGACACTGATGGAGTGTTCACAGACATCGAGGGAGTGTTCACAGACACTGAGGGAGTGTTCACAGACACTGAGGGAGTGTTCACAGACACTGAGGGAGTGTTCACAGACACCGAGGACGGCACTAATCGAGACTTCGACACCGAGGGAGTGTTCACAGACACTGAGGGAGTGTTCACAGACACCGAGGACGGCACTAATCGAGACTTTGACACCGAGGGAGTGTTCACAGACACTGAGGACGGCACGAATCGAGACTTCGACGACATCGACGATGAGGCTGCTGAAGGCACAGAATGTGATATTGAGGACAATGATGTTCCATCATTCACCGGAGGTGGAGATCCTAATTATTAGTTGGAAAAAAAAAATTACATTATACATTAGTCCTTGGAGAAGACAAAAATAAACCGCACCTCCACACACAGAAGACGTACTTACAGCATGTGATGACAAAAATAAAATGAAATAACCACCCCCTCCCTCCGAGTTTGTAAGCACGAAACAAAGGTATGGTTATGTGTAACTCCGTAGGAAATTGATTGGATAACCAGCACTAACACACAGACTTTGTACTCCCCCCCCAAAAGTAATTTATACACACTTCAGCAAAAACAAAGAAACCCCCTCCCCTGTCATTAAGAAAAAACAACAACAACAACAAAAAACCCAACAACTATGAATACTTGCACAAGTCATGTAAATTGATGATAATTGTGCAACCTAAACAAATTCATTGCACTCATTAAAATTTGTTGCGCTCTAGATGGAAAATCAATTGTTTCGTTGCTGTCGTTGTTGGTAAAGTGCAATACTATTGAGTGCTTAATTTTCGCTGCATCTACAATGCTCTGGTGACGACTGGATCCATAACTGAAGATGCTGTGATAAAGGTATCTTTTATATATTTCTTTGAAGGAACTGATGTTGTTGTTTGTTTTTGCTGAGGGAGACATAAACGCAACAGCTTTGAGATACTGTTGAAGCCGCCCTGGCTGAAACTATTCTAGATGATTCTGCAATGCATTGGGCACCTGTGCATGCAATCTGGAGGTTCTAGCTATAAAGTAGCTATTTTTTTAAATTCGGAGAAGCCGACCCAGTCGTCATCTGATTAAAGCGTGTATCGGAACGAAAGAGTTAAAGCATCTGTGCCAGTGATAGAGTTAATAACCTTATACAGGCTTCGGTGAACAACAAGAAGGGGGTGAGGTATGAAAGAGAGAATCATGTGCTCATAATAAACTGGAAATCAAGTAAGCAGGATGTAACATACCATAAATGTGACAGGCTCTGCGAAAAGGTACAAATTCGCGGTATAGTAAATGTATGGTAACAGCCAAAAAGCAGAGTACTACTTAAAAATCAAAAAAAATTTTTTTTAACCTTACAGTAATCTTTGGTCTTTCCTCTAACTGTGCGCCAAATTTGAATGCTGAATTCCACCAACTAGTGTCCAAACAAAGCGCTTGAAAAACCTTGCTTCAACTAGGAATTTATGGAGAAACGCATGAACGGAAGTTACAATTTAATGTTACGCGGAGATCGCACGGAAGAAATACGGAAGGTAAGGGAAATTCCCCCTTGATTAGGCGGCAGCTGCTTATTACTGTTATGGTTTCTACGGCTATACACTGAGCTTTATCTTAAAATGCCATCTAAGAAAGCACTTAACTGATGGAAGTGTTATCGTGCATGTTTAGATAACCACACCCCTAGCTTAGAAACCACACCCGTACGTGACACGGACGTATCACGGATTTTTGTTCAAAACAGGAAGTTTACATTGAAGTCTCGTTATCTCGGTTTAAACATTTCTATCCCTTAGTAGAAAAAAGTGTTGTAACTCAGCAATTAAGGACATTCAAGAGCTTCTTTTGGTATCAAAATAGAGGTAATTTCCTGGACTTCTATCTGATAATATAAAATCATTTTTCATTTTTTAGCCAATTTGTACCTTTTCCTAGAGCCTGTCACAAATAGCTAGAGCATGTAAATACTCCAAATGCTGAGACGAAATGGAAGACAGAACGGATTCAGAGCCAACCAGTTGACTCCTACCACCACTAAAGCCAACAGCAAAACCTTTATAACCAAGACGTTCCAGTTCTTTAAACTAGAATCAGAATTATAATATTAATATTAGCACATTCAAACAAAACGATTCCTACATACCTGAGTCTGCATGTGACAAAATATTTGCCTGGCCTTTCGTTTAATTTCCACCTTGGTCATCTCCAACTTAGACGGGATGTCTTGCACAAGCCTTTCCTTCTCTAGTTCACTCAACTTTCCATACTCTTTACTTGCTTGCTGATTAAAATGCACCTGACTAATCAACTTGGAAGATTTCCCTTCTGCATAGAATACGCAATATGGCTAACATATTTTAACTTCGCCTTTTTACCTTCAGTTTGAGCATATTTCATGAGAAAACATTGCCATCTTGTTAGTGTTTTAGTTGCCTTAGGGCAAGGTCCATCCATCATCTGCTCTGCAGCCTTTCGTTTTCTATTTCTTCGACGTATCCAATTCTACAGTTGCACCAAAAACAGCAAAATAAAGACAATAATTGTAATCAGTCGTTAGAATGAAATACACATCCAACTCACAATGAACCAATGAAAAACTATCTAACCCGTTACATTCAGAAATTAATCTACATAAGGAGGGCCGGGAGTCAAAATTGAATCTGTGCTATCTCAAGGGAACACAGGATATTGTATCATGACACACACAGGATAATAATCATGATAACACATGATAATGGATCATGATATGCAAGGATAATACATTATGAATCACAGGATAATGGATCACAAAATACAAGATAATAAATCACGAAACACACAGGATAATGGATCATGAAACACACAGGATAATGGATCACGAAACACACAGGATAATGGATCACGAAACTCACAGGATAATGGATCATGAAACACACAGGATAATGGATCATGAAACACACAGGATAATGGATCATGAAACACACAGGATAATGGATCATGAAACACACAGGATAATGGATCATGAAACACACAGGATAATGGATCATGAAACACACATGATAATAGATCATGATACGCAAGGATAATAATCATGAAACACACCGGATAATACATTATGAATCACAGGATAATGGATCACAAAATACAAGATAATGGATCACGAAACACACAGGATAATGGATCACGAAACACACAGGATAATGGATCATGAAACACACAGGATAATGGATCATGAAACACACAGGATAATGGATCATGAAACACACAGGATAATGGATCATGAAACACACAGGATAATGGATCATGAAACACACAGGATAATGGATCATGAAACACACAGGATAATGGATCATGAAACACACAGGATAATGGATCATGATACTCAAGGATAATGCATCATGAAACACACAGGATAATGGATCATGAAACACACAGGATAATGGATCATGATACGCAAGGACAATAAATCATGAAACACACCGGATAATACATTATGAATCACAGGATAATATATCACGAAACACACAGGATAATGGATCATGAAACACACAGGATAATGGATCATGAAACACACAGGATAATGGATCATGAAACACACAGGATAATGGATCATGAAACACACAGGATAATGGATCATGAAACACACAGGATAATGGATCATGAAACACACAGGATAATGGATCATGAAACACACAGGATAATGGATCATGAAACACACATGATAATGGATCATGATACGCAAGGATAATGAATCATGAAACACACCGGATAATACATTATGAATCACAGGATAATGGATCACGAAACACACAGGATAATGGATCATGAAACACACAGGATAATGGATCATGAAACATACAGGATAATGGATCATGAAACACACAGGATAATGGATCACAAAACACACAGGATAATGGATCGCGAAACTCACACGAAAATGGATCACGAAACACACAGGATAATGGATCATGAAACCCACAGGATAATGGATCATGAAACACACAGGATAATGGATCATGAAACACACAGGATAATGGATCATGAAACACACAGGATAATGGATCATGAAACACACAGGATAATGGATCACAAAACACACAGGATAATGGATCACGAAACACACACGATAATGGATCACGAAACACACAGGATAATGGATCATGAAACACACAGGATAATGGATCATGAAACACACAGGATAATGGATCACGAAACATAAGATAATGGATCACGAAACACACAGGATAATGCATCATGAAACGCACAGGATAATAGATCATGAAACACAGGATAATGGATCATGAAACACACAGGATAATGATCACGAAACATAAGATAATGGATCACGAAACACACAGGATAATGCATCATGAATCACACAGGATAATGGATCATGAAACACACAGGATAATGGATCATGAAACGCACCGGATAATGGATCATGAAACGCACCGGATAATGGATCATGAAACATAAGATAATGGATCACGAAACACACAGAATAATGGATCATGAAACACACAGAATAATGGATCATGAAACACACATGATAATGGATCATGAAACACACAGGATAATGCATCACGAAACACACAGGATAATGGATCATGAAACACACAGGATAATGAATTATGAAACACACAGGATAATGAATTATGAAACACATAGGATAATGGATCATGAAACACATAGGATAATGGATCATGAAACACACAGGATAATGATTTATGAAACACACAGGATAATGAATTATGAAACACACAGGACAATGGATCATGAAACACACAGGATAATGGATCATGAAACAAATGATTTATCATCAATACACACAAGATAACACATAAACACAGGATAATGAACCATGGTACACACAGGATAATGCATCATGAAACGCACAGGATAATGGATCATGAAACACACAGGATAATGGATCATGAAACACACAGGATAATGGATCATGAAACACACAGGATAATGATCACGAAACATAAGATAATGGATCACGAAACACACAGGATAATGCATCATGAAACACACAGGATAATGGATCATGAAACGCACAGGATAATGGATCATGAAACGCACCGGATAATGGATCATGAAACGCACCGGATAATGGATCATGAAACATAAGATAATGGATCACGAAACACACAGAATAATGGATCATGAAACACACAGAATAATGGATCATGAAACACACAGGATAATGATTTATGAAACACACAGGATAATGAATTATGAAACACACAGGACAATGGATCATGAAACACACAGGATAATGGATCATGAAACA
>WLWD01001957.1_pt1 | contig 70986 bp, 33 predicted proteins | sample 6712731 | NCBI WGS metagenome assembly WLWD01 (sample SAMN12718690, study PRJNA576275) | sponge metagenome | isolation source: marine sponge | host: Mycale hentscheli | place: New Zealand: South Island, Marlborough, Capsize Point | collected 2014-11-01 | reverse complement strand
GAAAATAAAACTGTAGCTAACTAATTCACTTACTATTCTACATAATCCATGTACTCACGCAATTCTCGCCATCATAGTTTCTCGAGGAGCCTTGCATTAAGCCTTTTCGACTTATTTCAATCCGCCAACTGGTTTAGTCCGTTGTGTCCCGGAGACACGCAGTAATAGTAAACGGATAAAAGGCACGCCCCCTGACCTTAGCAACGCCTTTACACGGCGCTTTTTCGAAATCAGCAATAATAAGTTTAGCAAAAATACTGAAGTGTTGTAGTGCATAGGGCGAAGACAGCTTGTGCTATAGCTTCAAAATTTGGAGGACGACATCCCAAGTCCCTGTGCAACATACTGGCAGAATAAATTTGAAAACTTTAGATGCCGCGTTTAGACGGATTTTCCCAAAACCGGTCACATATAGCTAACTAATCTTTCAGTGAAAACCTTGAACATCCCATAAAAATATTCAATGAAGTGAAAAAAAAAAAACATGCAGCTGAAAAAAGTTCAATTGTGAGAAACTTTTTCAAACATTTGGGGGAAATGTGGATTACAGTATTAAAGAATTTTAATATGATCGGCAGTGGATCCACATTCTCTTTCCTTCACATCGTAGGTCGGCTGGTAATAATAATACATTTTTGTAAATTCTAATGCAGTATGATTATTGAGTTGCTCAAGAAGAGAATCTATTTAGCATAATTTTCAATATGACTTGCTGACTCTGAGCCTGACTGACAGCTCTCCCAGTATTTCAAATTTCTTTTTTCATTTTATACGAATGGTCAATTAATCCAGCTGCTTTAATCAAGTAATGAAGATCTACCTCATAACCACATTTCTACACATGTTTATGTCCTTTGCTGTAAAAGAAAAAGAGAAAAAGAAAAGCACTAATCTTATTCTCCTAAATACCTTATTATTATTCTAGAATTATTCCACTATGCTATTTCATGTCTATTATTCCAGTAAAAATGCTAGCATAATCTGGCAGGGCTGCTATATTTAAATTTTGTAGAGTCATTGTATGTATTATTATTATGTAAATTAGATCAAAATTGTCAATAGCATGTAAACAGTAACCATGGCAACACAATACTTTTTATTATTTTAATGAACACTGTGTAATTAAATTAAATCATATCCTTTATATATAATATTAACAATATGAGTAATGACATAATATAAATTTACTACTGATAATGCATTTGTTTATTATTTAGACATTCCCACTAGAACTGGACTGGAGGCGTGGTCCTGACATGCCAGTGGCTAAAAGTGGATGCATCCAATCAGTCGAGATAAATGGCACAGTATATTTTGGAGGAGGACGGACTGACAGACGTGAGGATGAGTACATAGTGATGGCCTGCAACACACAGTCCTGCCAGTGGCACACTCTACCTCCATACAGTACCAGGGGGTTTGCTATGACTACCATCAACAACAAACTAGTTGTGGTGGGAGGAATGAATAGAGATCTCTCTGATAGCGGTGAGTTAGTAGAGTGGCAGCCTGACAGCAACCAGTGGACACACCCCTTCCCTCCTATGTCAACACCTCGCTGTGGGCCTTCAGCTACTTCATTTAAACATTGGCTGGTGGTGGCTGGTGGTCATCATAGAGTTCGTTTACAAACTGTTGAGGTACTTGATGTATCCAACATGCAGTGGTCCACTGGACCATCTACACCAACACCATGGTACAAGATGAAGTCTGCTACAATAGGAGATACCTGGTACCTCATGGGGGGAAGGTGTGAGGATGTGGGTGATAGTCCTGATGTCTATAGTGTATCTCTGGAGGCTCTTGTTTCACCATCCTCATCAGACAGTTCCAACATATGGAACAAACTACCTTCACTCAACTGTATCTGGTCCTGTCCACTCAACATTGGAGGATCTCTACTGGCAGTCGGTGGTTGGGACGAGAAGAGTGTGAAGCCAGTGTCCACCATCCAGCGCTTTGTCTCTGAGACTAATACCTGGGTCCAGGCTGGACAACTACCACATGCAGTATGTAACTGTACCTGTATCATGACATCAGACAAGGTCCATGTTATGGGAGGATATGATGGGAATAGCAGACTAAAGAAACTTTTTACTTCTACAATTCACTAATTAATATCTTTGTTTTTATGGAATTTTTTATACAAGTTAGCCATTATAATTTTAATAATGGTTTCCATAGTTACTGTTTGTATGCTTTCAAAAATAATAAAAAGTTAATAATTGTTATTGGATTATTGCATAAGTTAGTTACAATGTATGCAGTAGGTGTAACTATAATATAATACTCACTATAGCCAACTGTAGCCAATTTCTCCATGTTTTAATTAATAGTAACAGTTGTTGGCATAAAGTTTTTACTGTGAGTTTACTGTGAGTTACAATGAATACAATCATTTTATATCATTAAACTAACACACACACATACATGTATATTCATTACAAGTCACCTCACCGCATTCAGTTTTTACTACGAGTTACTTTGAATACACTTGTGTGGTTCCCTGTCATGTGAGGAGTCGTTAGTGTGGGGGCGTATATTCCAACCTGCCTCCTAGGGCACAGGCGCTCACACAGAGGGTAAGCCCAACTGCCAGCTCTCAAAGAGCTTATCCCATGCAGGGCTAATAATTATAAGGATGTGACAATTGTCCACCAAGTCCATACACCCAGTCTTGTCTAAACTCATGAGCTGTAGTATAAGCTAAGGTAAACTACCTATAAACTTTTCAAGTAAGTAATAATTAATAGAATATTGAACCTGAGAGGTACAAGATACAAGATGAGTTTATATGCATACAACAATGATAAAATATCAGTGGGTGTGGTGTGGTAACATACAAATTTAAAATGTAAAGTTGTTTGGTTTACTTCATTGTTTTTGGGTATTATACCTTACAAATTTATCAGAATGCTTACAGAAATGGAAAACACAACTGCAGTGTATTTTACAACATAAAAAGTAAAAAACTGCCACACATTGTGTATTTCTTTGTTGTTGTTGTTTAGGTCTCATTTGGGTCTTACTTTGGTTGTTACTCTTTGTAGCTCCATCATCCATTCATGGAACTCTGTTTTCTAAGTTTGTTTGATGTGTGCTGCTCACTGAGACTCTGGTGGGGTTCACAGAGATGGTTACTCCTTGTACTTCCACACTCCAGGGCATGCTGCCCACAACCCAGTGATAACACACATAATTTGATCTGAAAAAGTTTCGTAGATAACCAATGAAATGCATGGAAAAAAGAAATATTTTTAATGAGGTAGACAAAATATGTGCAGTCAAATGTACATTCACATAATACTTATTCGTTTCAATAAAAATTGTTTCTAGTGAGTCTGGAGCTAAGTCAATGGTCATACTCACATCTGTCTTTTATGATCATCAGTCAGTACAGACAATAACAGACAATTTGACAATAAATAGCATCAGTTAATAAAATTGAAAAAAAGAAAGAAAATGATTAGCTACTTGGCACTTTCTAATTATGTGAAAAGCAATAAGCATAGCTAGACTCCAACATTTTAAAAGTCAACTTCAGGAACAATCATCCCCCATGGCTATATAATTGTGAATGGTTGACAAGGTTACTAATGTTTTGTTGTAACGATGTCTAGTAGACAGTCTGGTCATGTCACAGCCATGAGTACATTATTGTAGCGATGCAACATTATCATCACAATAGATAATCATCTACTTTTTTGCTGTGGTCCATTGATTCACATTGAATGTTGTATATTTATGTCCATGTTTGTATAAAAATATCAGTCTTACCTCTGGGCTACATACAGTGAACGAGTAAGACTGAAGAGTGCTACGCTACTGTAGTAAAAGTGTGTGCTATACATAATATAATGCAAAGCTAGAAAATCTATACATTCCCATCCAATCATGACTATAGTTACAGCCGTAAATATTCTGCTTATGATCAACCACACAACCATTCCAATGGAAATGATGAGAGTTTTAACTTCCCTAAACCAACTGAAAGACACAAACATCCTGATTTATCGACTATCAACTAATCAATTATTACCTGCCACTAGTGTAGAAAGCTATATGGGACATTATGCTGACAAGTGTTCTGAACATCATTCTCAGTCTGACAAGCAATCTCCTGATTCTACATCATCTAGTTCTTAAATTATCATCAATCAACCCCGTTACCTAATAAAGAAACTAACCGTAAAGAATACGTGTTGTAAATGATGATTTGTGTCCTGATGTGTCCGTCGAGAGTAGTTTTGCAGTTCTGCCTGAGTGAACCTAAAGAGATTGACTTTACTTTCAGGAATAATGTGTATAGGTATTGATATCGTGCTACAATGAAGCACCACAGTGTGAATCCTTACCACTACTAAACACTTATCAATATTATAATCTCTGACAAAAAGAACACACAATCTATTAGCTATTTTAATCAGGTGTCAATATAGTTTGAGCATTGAAAATTGTACATGGAAACGCTGTCTTCATAAGAGAAGAAGCTGAAATCACCGTTTACATTTACAACGCCAAACTTCACTTCTGTCAACTGAATTAATATCCCGAAATTGAAAAAAATAGCACAATCAAAATTACTAAATCTTCATTCAGAGTAATTTCATACCTAAATCAATGGTTATATCAGTAAAAAAAATGAGCATGACAGACAGACAGAGTGACAGACAGACAAACAGACAGACAGACAGACAGACAGAGTGACAAACAGACAGACAGACAGGAAGACTACTATAATGTTCTCACGCTTGTGCGCTGAGGATTAACTAGATTGTGGTATAGCAAAAAGAAAGCTGGTAAACAAATCCATGGCAAACTAGACAAATCCACATCTATACCATCAGAGCAATTGTGCATATCATTATCAATAGAATCTAAATCTACAGGTTGAGCACCTTCAATAACCTCAGCATCTTGCTTAGTATTAGCACAAGTATTAGCAAAGAGCTATTTTAGGAGATGAATATTTTACCACGTCTAACAACTTGGTAAATACCTCACCAAGATCAATGCTTAGTAACACAGTACAGGGAGGCAACTTGGGATGAACTGAAAACTAACAATTTCCTGTCACACCTGGTGCAGTGAGACAAACATGATAGAACATGACAAGAAATATCATCTATTCCTTTCACTAATCAATAACGTACAATTTGATCAGTCTCTTTAACAAAGTCAGAAGATATCAATGACTACTATGTGAGTTTACACAGCCCAAGAAACTGCACTATGTTTATTAGCTGAATTCTATTATGGTGTTCCCTAAGCAGTACTATTTGATCAAGGATTAATCTTTTTGTCTAAAGTGCTCTCATTTTTGTATGAAAGATTTGCAGTTATGAAGATTTGTACTAACCCATACCATCATGAAACTAATGGCAAATTGGAGAGGTTTCACTCATCTTAGAAATTTGTCAGGATCTGTATGTCTGATAAGAAAGATTGACCAGCTGTTTTTTACATAGTGTTGTATTCCTTTAGAAATTTGACTCATTCTATAGGCATGGTCATACACCATATGAACTTTGTTAAACCATCACTATATATATTCTGTCTTCTCTTAAGTCCTTTTGGTTGTCATTTGAAAGTGAATCTGTAAACTTATATAGTTTTATCAATAAGTTAGACTCCCATATTTCTTGTAAACTTCAGTCACTTAGACAAGGTTTGAAAGATAGTTGCCAAGAAAGCTGTGCATAAGAGTGCTATTTGAGAGATTGTAGTGTAGGCCAGCTTAAAGATGGGCTATTTCAGCAATATAGATATAGTATACTATATTTAGTATTTGCCGGGACATGAACAAGAGATAACTGTGAAGCTATACTTAAAGATGAGCTCTACTACTCTTGAGCAAGCTTTTCTTTTTATTTAATCTTTGCTATATTTAGTGTGGTGGTGAGTGAGCATGTGACTGAAAATGTTACTGGTGTTGCTTCATTTTGCTGTATAAAACACTTTTGTAGTGTTTCTCCCACTCATTCTAAGCTAATAATTATTTCCCACCCAAAACCACATCCCACTTCTGACTTGTTTCACCTAATGATTAGTGTTTATAAGGCTTGCAAAATTAACACCAGTGATACATAATTAATAAAATACAGTGAATGAATGCTATACATTGTATAAGGTAGTGAGCAAGTGAACATAGGAAACAGTTCAAGATGAGGTATTAGTGTTTTGCACTGCCTCAGTTGGTACTCTAATTCCACCATATCTAAATCGGGGACATGCTAATTCTGGAAGCAATAAAGAAAAATAGAATTTTCTCAATTTTGCCAGTTATAGTCTCCACCACTTGGCATCTCTATAGATGCGTTCAACATGTAATTCTTTGTTTGTTCTCACAACAAAGTCGCACCATGTTTTGTCGACACAATAAAGTTGGCACTGTACTTGGTACCAGTAGTCATGCCTGTGTTTCAATTTCAGTTCTTTTTTGTCATTTAGGGTGAGGCAAAATGAAGTTTTCTCGCATGCCTCGCTGAGGTACAAATCCCTGCATGAATACGGACATTGGATTTCCGACAAGCCCACTGTTTCGGATTGCGAATGTGGATCATGGACAATACCATCTGGAGTTGCAGCTAACCAGTTGTTATGGCGTGAGATGAAAAGTCCACATTCTTCAACTGCCAAATGAGAATGTCCGTTTTCTGTGTTTATTTGCTATATATTCATATTTAGCTTTGTCTTCCATGCGTGTGCCATAATTTGTTGCAATGTTGCCACCAAACATATTGTATAGCAGAGCCGGAACTTTCTTCCCCTTTATTGTAGACTCTCTCATTTTAGCTATTCCACAGAAGAAGCCGTCAATCTCTTTCGTTTCTCACTTATCCAGTCTTGGTCATTTGCTTGACTTCTCGTGCGTCGTTCCATTTCATCAGCTTCTTCTTGAGTGACACACACACATTGGCTTTGAAATAGCTTGACTTCAGTTCATCAAGATCTTCATGGGATAAATCATCAACTACTTCTTCTGGTGAGGTACCACCATCACATCTGTTGTAAGATTTTCGAGCTGCTGATGTGTCATCCACATTCGCATATTTGCTTCTTCGCCGCTTGTCCTTCACTTCACTTGTAGCCTTCCACTTCCGATCCTTGGTGCAAACATTTTCTGAATGTGTTGCTACATCGGTAAATACATTATTTGGAGAAGTTCCTGTCATCTGTCGCCATGCCTGTGGCCCCCAGTCTCTGCCCAAATTCTGTCTAAGTCCAGCTCCCATGCACCTGTGATCCCAGGATCAACTCTGAGATCTGTTATAAAATTTACCACCATCAAATTTGGCTCTAATATTCATCCAACTTTCTGCCAGGTTTGTGGTAGCATTACGAAGTATTTGCTCGGCTTTTCCAACTAGTCGACTTAGCAGCACTTGAACATCGAGCAGTAATTTCTGGTCGACATTGACTCTTGTAAGCCCACCTCGTCTGGCATCCAACTCAGTTTCTGGATCATCTGCGATAGTTTCTTCCCACAACCTTTCTTGGTCATCAAGTAAATCTGTGTGGTAAATAAAAAATAAAGCATAAAGGAACTCATGCACATTCAAAGAAAGAGCATATAAAAAAAATTAAATGAGGTGAAAGATGTTACTATGTTGATTGCCACATAAATGTGTTTTGATAAATTAAATATACATTTCTTGCTTTGTTTTTTTGTGTTAGTTGTGTGTGCTTGCAACGGAGTAATTGAACATGCTAATATTTGAGCTAGTCAAAAAAAATGAATCGACAAAAGGATTTATTTTTTATACTTAGTCTCAGGCTTGCACAATATTAACCAACACATAAAATTGTTTGCAATAATACTAATTTGAACACATAAATCACTCACCCGAAAAACTTGTGTCATCATGTTGGCAGCATACTTGGATTGTTGGTTGCGGAGTGGCCACCACTTTCACCTTCAGAAATAGCAGATAAAGAAGAGGATGCTGGCTGACACAACACTTCAGACATAGAAGAGTGCTGAAGAGTTTCCTTAGAAGACTTGCAGAAGTCCAGACTATACACTTGTCATGAATGCCAAAGCAGTGCATGCTGTACTTCTTATTCTTCTGGTTCTTCTTGTTACCCATATTCCCATCCAGCCAGTCTTCCTACCATCCAAAACTACCCGAGTGGCTTCTGCAGCTGATGTCATGGATTGTCAGTCAAGTCATGTAATGCTGTTAGTGTTTTGAAAGGTTTAAGTTTTTTTTTTTATTATTTATGGTTGGTAATGGTCTTCTAAGTGTACCTGAGGCAAGAATCAACCAACTCAAGAACTATGCTTGTCCAATCAGATGTCTCTCAGTTTCATTCATTTTTTAGTTTGACAAATTTCTACTCTCATTTTGTACCAAACTTTGCAGAATATTCAGCATTAGCTACTGACCAAGCACACAGCTAAGACTTCTACAAAAACTTTGCTATTTGTAGTAACATCTCTCTGTGTGAAGACGAATGTCCAGTATTTGTCCCAAGAAGCAAAACCCTTTACCCATTCATTTCTTCGTAGTACCTGAGTTGCTTGGCTAAAACAAACTGTTGGACAGCAGTCAATGGTTGCTCGACTATCTAGTCCTGCCCCCTCCCTTAGCACATGCATGTCAAATCATTCAGTCTCCACGCTGTATTTACTGTCCGTTAAGTAGAGACTGGCCACAGGGTAATAATAATTATTTCAAAAACTAAATTATTGTACTCCTGTTAAAAAAACAAAAAAGCTAAAAAAAAAAGCTATTGGTGGAACAAAAAAACTTATTTTAAGTCTGCATTTGAAAGACAAAAACTATCTAAAATTATGACAGTAATTTACAAAAAAATTGAATTCTAAAAAACCGAAACTAAAACTAAAATAGAAGTTAGTAAATTTGAAAAACTAAAACTAAAACTAGAACTGAAATTAGTACATTGGAAGAACCAAAACTAAAACTAAAATTGTTCGTGAAAAAACTAAAACTAAAATTAATCTTGAAAATCCTTTTGCAATAAACAAGAGGCGGGAAATTGGTTATAGACCGACTCTGGTGGCAGTCTACCATGCTTAAAGAAAAGTCAACTTAAACCCCTACATACTGAATTACTCAATATGAAGGATTTTATATAGCTAGCTAATCTTTCAGTGAAAACATCCCATAAAAATGTTCAATGAATGAAAAAATGCAGCTGAAAAAAGTTCAGTTGTGAGAAACCATACCATACATTGGGGAAACTGTGGATTACGGCATGTGGTAATAATACACATTTTTTGTCAATTTAATGCAGTAAGTTGCTCCATTTAGCATAGTTATCAACAAAATGACTTGTTGACTCTGAGCCTGACTGATAGCTCTTCCTATATTTCAAATTTTCTCTATTTCATTTTGGAAATACAATAACAAAGTGGCCAACACTAACCCAGGTGCTTTAAGTAATGAAGATCTACATCATAGCCACATATCAACACATGGTTATGTCCTTTGTTGTAAAAGAAAAAGAAAAAAAGCACTACTGATTTTCTTTTATAATAAAGGATTATATGAACTGATTATTCTCATTTTCCCTTTATTACTCTTAAATACCCTTATTATTCTAGAAGTACTCCGCTATGCTTATTGCATGTTTATTTATTTCAGAAAAAATGCTAGCAAAATCTAGCAGGGCCTACAACTCAATCTCAATTTTGTTCATTCTTAGGTTTATTAAATTATCGTAAATTTATTCATCTTTTTTATTTCTGTAGCTCCCTCACATGTATGACAAAACCTTCACAACCTAAGAAAATGTACTGGATGACAGAAACTGAGCATGCTTTTCATTGTTATTGCTAGTGCTTGTGCATTCAATGTTTTGGTTGTACTACTATGTGATTGATGCCTTTGAAGTGTTGTGCTATGCCTACTACACTCGTGGTGTAGGAGGAGGTCTTTGTGTTTTTAGAGAAGATGTGTGGATGCCAGCACCTTTTTGTAGCAGACAGCTCCAGCCTTGAGAGACCAGATACACTATCACTGAGTTGGAAGCCCTCGCCATGCTAACTTCCATCTAGAAATTTGCCTACTATCATGTTGGATGGCAGTTCAAAGTCCACACGAACCATTGACCTTGGTCTTATTCTTCATCTCAAACCAACTCAACAATCGCTTGCTGCTGGCTGACTATTAATTCTCATCTTGTGTTGTTATTGCTATTATACTGCTAATTCATTAATTGCCATGCTAATTGGTGAGCACCAAAATAATTAAGGTGTAAAAAATAATTAATTTTTTTATTTGGCATGTGAATAAAGCATATTCTCAAAATATAGAACTTTCATGCAGTGATAGAACTCTCAAGCATAGCTAGTACACTAAATGAGGCCAAGCTACTGGTTATAACATTTTTTTCAATCAGACTACAATGTATTACAAATAATTTTTAAAAATAGAACTATCTGTATAATAGTCATACACACATCAAGTTAGAGATGTAAACAGTAGCCATGGCAACAGCTTTCATTGTAAAATGCTGTTAGTAAACAGAAGTAAACAGTTTCTTATGATTGCTATACCCATCATGTCCTCCCATAACATGGACCTTGTCTGATGCCATGATACAGGTACAGGCATGTAATGCATATGATAGTTGCAGTCCAGATTGGAGCCAGGTATTAGTCTCAGGGACATAGCGCTGGATGGTGGACACTGAGTTCATAATTTTCCTGCCCCAACCACCGACTGCCAGTAGAGATCCTCCAATGTTGAGTGGATAGGAGAATGTACATTTGAGTGAAGGTAGTTTGTTCCATATGTTGGAACTGTCAGATGAAACAAGAGCCTCCAGTGATATACTATAGACATCAGGACTCCAAGTCACAACCTCACACAATCCCCCCATGAGATACCAGATATCTCCTACTGTAGTAGACGTCATCCTCATCCATGGTGTTGGTGTAGATGGTCCAGTGGACCACTGCATGTTGGATACATCAAGTACCTCAACAGTTTGTAAACAAACTCCATGGCGACCACCAGCCACCACCAGCCAATGTTTATATGAAGTAGCTGAAGGCCAAAAGCGAGGTGTAGACATAGGAGGGAAGGGGTGTGTCCACTGGTTGCTGTCAGGCTGCCACTCTCCTAGCTCACTACTATCAGAGTCATCACGATTACTTCCTCCCACCACAACTAGTTTGTTGTTGATGGTAGTCATAGCAAACCCCCTGGTACTGTATGGAGGTAGAGTGTGCCACTTGCAGGACTGTGTGTTGTAGGCCATCACTATGTACTCATCCTCATCTCTGTCAGTCCTTCCTCCTCCAACATACACTGTATCATTTATCTCTACTGATTGGATGTATCCACTCATAGCCACTGGCATGTCAGGACCACGCCTCCAATCTATCCAATCTAGTTCTAGTAGGAACGTCTAAATAACATACAAATACACTGTCCATAGTAAATTTGAATAACATTACTCGTGTTTATATTATTAAAATTTCATGTACAAGATATTACTTAAGCTACTGGCACACTGTGTTAATTAAAAATAAAATCGTATTGTTGCTATGGTTACTGTTTACATGCTATTGACAAAATTGATACTAATTACTTTATAATAAATTAGATAATGTATGCATCAATTTATTTCTACATTAAGTTTATAAATCTTAGTTAATCATTTACCACTTTTCATGTCTAGTTCTAATGGGAATGTCTGAATAATGAAATTAAATCATTATATATTTTTGAAATATATGAGATATTTTATGATGATAATGTGTACAATTACTTTGTATTATAGCAATTATTCTTGAATTTTGTGATACTTTTAATACATATTATTTATTTTTTGAAGTACAATATGTTTGTATTATAGCCATTATTCTTGAATTTTGTGATACTTTTAAATACTACTTATTTTTGGAAGTAGAGCATTATTAACCCTCAGCGTGTATGCACGAGAGGGATATAGTAGTCATGCTGTCTGTCTGTCTGTCTTTCTGTCTGTCTGTCTGTCTGTCTGTCTGTCTGTCTGTCTGTCTGTCTGTCTGTCTGTCTGCCTGCCTGTCTGTCTGTCTGTCTGTCTGTCTGCCTGCCTGCCTGTCTGTCTGTCTGTCTGTCTGTCTGTCTGTCGGTTGGTAACACTCTGATTTTGGAGATTATTGATATTAACAGTTGATTTAGACATGAACTTACTCAGAATGAGAATTTAAGACCTTTTATTGTGCTAATTTTTTTAAAATTTTAAGCTGATTCTTGAGAAAATGCGATCCTTCAGCTCTGCATAGGTACCAGCTTTAGTGGATAACACCTCGTAGCATCACATCATAATGACGTGAGCTAACAAATTCTTGCAGCCAGTGGGGATGTATGCTGTATGCTCAGGAAAGTTAGCGAAGTTGAAAGGAGTGATTTTCGCGTTGAAAATGTATACTGGCAAGTGTTTTCTGTCTAGTTTAGCTTCTTCTCTTATGAAGACAGAATTTCCATGTACCATTTTAATTGCTCAAGCTATATTGATGCCTCATTAAAATAGCTAACAGATGCTTGTTCTTTTGGAAGGAGATTACATTGTATTAGCTAGCTAGTAATGTTTAAGTGCTGATGATTTGCACCTTTGGTGCTTCATAAACCGATTATCGCAGAATTACGTATTCCGTGTAGAGCGTGAGGGTGCTTCACAGCTTGTACTGACTCTTTTTGGTGTGATTACAGTGGCACTTTAATTTATTAGATACGCAGAGCATAGAATTAAACTCTTTGGTTTAATTAATAGAAAAAAACACCTTATTGTAATGAGTGGATGTGGTTAGGTGGGTGTGGTTATAATCGCTGCACCAATATGATCTTGCTTCCTACTCCCCTGTACAGTGATGATTATGGGGTGTGGCTTGGTCAACATGGAGTTCAATCTGACTGCTTCATAGGATCGTCAATCCTAGAATTGCAAACACAGTAGTCTATATACTTTTTGTTAGATATGTTATATATTCTCCTAGTATATGGTTCCCACAAAAAAAATAAACAGTCAAAATCAACAGTTGCTGAAATATTTCAAATGAAGTGGCTAGTGAACATTTAAAACAACAACATATAGGTATGAAACATGAGGTGCTAGCCTAATGTTTTACAATACTGATGCTAACAATGGCATACTTACTTTAAAGCTTGTAGTTTCCATTAAGTGCACACTTTCTACGTGTCAAATGCGTAGAAACTAAACAATACTTAGCCCGTGGGTAGAGGAAGGCTTTAGCTTCAATTTGTCAATACATTTCCGTCGGTTATTTCGAAGTGTATTATCTCTAGACAAGAAAAAGCTCGCATGTTTAAGCCCATCACGATTTCTTGTAAACAATTTTGGAGTACGTGCACGTTATCGCGAATATAATTTTAGGCGAATCCGTTAATACTGTAATTCAATTATGTCAAATGTCAAAGCTTCAACTTTAGTATATGATAATAAATTTATCCACACAACCAAAACAGAACGGTACATACTCTACTTATAAGTAAAAGTTCTGAGATTACCACATGCAAAAAATTATAATATCAATTATGTTGTCACTTTACAGATATGAATTTAATGCTAAAGATGACAAAGTCAAATATCAAGGTCAAGTCAATGTAAAAATACTACTGACTATATTATGATATTATTCTTTTATTTGTCTAATCTTACAGAACACACTGAAAATACTCACCGGAGATTTACGTGTGAATGATGTATTCTCAGACATTATGGCATTTTGTATACTACTACGGAGTTGCTCCACTTCTAATTGGAGTTCATCTTTCTCTTGCTGATGAAGAGCCTTTAATCGATTGTTCTCAGCTGTCAATTGTTGGCTTGAGGAATTCAGTTTATGTTTCTCAACCTTTAGTTGATCATTCTCTGCCTTCAACTGATCCTTCTCTGTCTTCAATTGATTTTTCTCGGTCTTCAGTTGATTGTTTTCAACTTGCAAGTGGTTGATGACAACTTCTAGTTTCTCTTTTTCTTCAAGAATTCTTGAATTGGCATTAATTAAACTTGTTCTATCTGCTGATATTTCCATTTCCTATTTTTAAAATAAGGTATGAATAATATTATCATTCGTTGTTTATTTCTCCTTAATATATAACCAGTGTAGATGTTTAAAATGGGCAGAACATCATTGAATAAAATTTATTATGACCACTGCACACAACGTATCATAACGCCATAGTCCTAAGTGAGTCACAATGATTATTTCAGATTCAGCTCAAATACCATTGAGTGTGACTAATGAGTATATGTAACATGAGAATATGTACGTAGTTCTTTTTGGGTATTCTCATACAAAGTTTAAGCAGTTCTTTTCTGCTAGTCAGCTCACAAAACCGAGGTGTAATCACTGCATTCAATCAATATTAACCATAGCTTCACCAGTAAAGGGTAAAGTCACATAGACAATAAATAATTGGAAAATTTTTTTAAATATAATTACGAGCATAATGAGCCAGAAATCAGTAAACAATTTATAAAAATAAACTTGGATTTTGTTCTAGACAAGAAAATCTAGCCTTCCTACATCTTCTTGTTGGTACATAAAACTCGAAAGCTAAATCCAAAGAAGACAAAACTTAAGAATTACAATTTACCAGTTCTATTCTAATCTCCATTATGAAATACTCACACGCTATATTCTCTGTGCATTGCTGTGTAATACCGCTCTTAAATAATAGGGGAATGTGACTACTGCTCATTGGCAGCAATAACTGAATCTATAAAGCTATATGCATACATACCTCCAAATCTTTGATTATTTTGTCCTTTTCTTTCAATTCTTTAACATGAACTACATGAGTCACATTGACTAATGTTCCTCCATAGAATAAAGTCATCTCCTTCTTTATTGGCTGTAGTCTACCTAGTAGCTGCTCTGCAGTAGGTCTTGTTTTAGGATCATTGTGTAGGCAATTAGTCACCATCTCTACTAGAATAGGATGAGACTTCAATAACAGATTCTCCAACTTCTTCATGTACACCTCACAACGCTCTACTTCAGTGCGACCAATAACGCGACCAGGATTGTGTGGATCCACTTGTGTTGCTGATAGCAAATCTCCTGGAAATATCTATAGGAAGAATTGTTCTATATATAGTATTTAAAACATTAACTTATACAATAATGAAATACATAAATGCAAATTTATAACCATTGGATTTATAATTAATACACCCATACTTTTAACAATTCATGCATACCTCTCTACAAGTATGTTTCTGATGTTTATATATGCAGTTACACACATAACTTGAAGAACACTAACCAGTGCATATCATCATTAAATGTAATATGAGAAGTGTTGTTTCTGTAGTTTTATTTGCTGGCATATGTATGATTGATTCAACAATCTATGTCAACAAATATTGGTTACTATTTTTTGTATTTTCTCAATAAGTGGACAGTGACAATCCACTTTGTATGCACATGCATACATATCAAAATTTATATGAATGATAGTCATGTCGTCAATAGTTATTGTTTGCTATTGTCATTTATTGGTTTTAATACTGTGCACTCACATTGTGTTTGTGTGTGTGTTGGCCCACTCATTGACAACAAAGCTGAAGCAAACTACACCACGGGCAGCAAGAAATCATTTGCTCACGTGATTAACACTTTCAACACGTAACTGCATATATGTGGGCGAGAACAGGTCCACGTTCTACAAAAAAAAATTTAAATCTGTTTTAGATTAAATTGTCATTTCTTTGTTATGCATAAAGTAGGCATTGTACTTCCATTAAAAATTATTGAACCCGTATGGGCAGGTTACACTATTATATTTTTAATTGTCTGAAAACATAGATCAAGAAAAAAATTTTGACCGAGAATTTTTTGTTACCTACGGACTTCAAACACTCAGAATAGAAAGTATGAAGCCTATAAGGAGTCCCACAGCAATGGATTAAGTTTTGTGGATTTTTGCGGTTACATTGCGGTAGAAATAAAGAATTCAAATTTGAACTCTAAAGACACCCGAAGTGTTGAAGAAAGGCGGCGTGGAAAGGGTTAAAACGAGACACTAGAGGGTGTTACCCACAAAAACTGATATCTATGTGGCAATGAAAGCTTTGTGTTTTCTCAACAATAAGCCCGAAATTAAAAAAAAGTAGCACATACAACAAAAGGTCATATCTTCGTTCTGAGTAAGTTCATACTTAAGTAAGAGGTTCATTGTCAGTAATCTTCAAAATTACAGTGACAGACAGTCAGACAAACACACAGGATGACTACTATAACCCTCTCATGCATGCACTCTGAGAGTTAAAGAATTAGTGGGCAATCATAAATCAGCAGAATGAAAAAAAAGGTGGATACAAAGCATCTATGGAAAATGGAGTAAGACTGTAGAGCATTGCAGAATCTCTTAATATACACAAAAAATTCTTTGTAGCCCATTTGTTGTCATCCCTGATGATAGAGGTAAACATACTGTCATAAATATTTACCAATACTTCAATATAATGATCAAAACTTAATCCAGGGCTAATCACATCATACATAAATTTTCTTCATATAACAAATGTTACAGTAGGAAGTGTTAAGTTCATAATTAATGGGTATGACAGTGGTAATAACTCTAAAAAAAACCCCCATAATTTGAAAGTTTGAATTCAATAATTCCATTTTTTCAACAGTAAAAAAAAAGATAATAATAATAATATTCCCTGCTAGTTGTGCATAGATGCCAGTAACTTAACTCTAGTAAGAACAAAGTACATTAACATACCTGTGTCAGCACATATAGAGCAAGATGTCCGAAGGAGAACATGTCAAGAGATGGTCCATATCTGTGAGTCTCAGTGAGGGCCTCTGGTGGCATGTACACTAAGGTCCCTGGAAGTTTACACATGGTTTGAGCTAGTCGAGCTGGCCTCAGATCCAGTATACGAGAATTCCCCATGTCTGTGATCTTGGCTGTCAGAGATGAGGTGAGTAGAACATTTCTTGCCGTTAGATCTCTGTGGACTATTGGTGATGGCCTACCATGTTGTAGGTACACTAGTCCACTGCATATGTCAGTGAGAATGGAGACCTTGACTGGAAGTTGAATATTAGGGACACACTCCAGGAGGTCATCCACACTCATTTCTAGTCTCTCCATCACAAGTAGAGGAAGCTCTGATTCCTCAAGGAAACACAGACCAAGGAACTGTGTTATGTTAGGATGTCGGAGACCTGCCATGAGTTGACATTCTCGTTGATATTTCACAATGGTATTTCGAACTCCCTCATTTAAAGGGTCCATCAACAATTCATGCATACGTTTTGCTGCACAGGACATTTTGTTGTATTCCACCTACCATGCACAGAGTTACATAATAATCACCAAGTTGAACGAAAAAATTATATATATATTTCACTCTCAGGCTTTATTTTCACTTGCCTCTGGCTCGTGAAAATAAATTAGCTAGCTCGTGAAATATTTCATCATATCACAATCTGACTTATGTATAATAAGTACTATAACTATATATATATTATATATATATATATCACATCCTTACGCCTATGAATTTGAGTAACTGAACAAATTTCCAGTATGCACCAGTAGTATTAACTAGTTATAATAAAAGTTATTTTCAAGATTATCAAAACTTCTATTTATGTTTTTTGATGGGTGTGGAGAATCTGTTTCTGTCTAAGATTGGCAGGGCAAATCTCTCTCACTCCTCCTGGCACAGCAGTTAAGCAGTCGCTGCCACCTGACTTCTGTAGCAATGTGTTTTGCTGTAAATGCCGACCTATAGCTACCCTTCACTGTAATCTCTCAAGAATCAGACGAAGTGAAGATTTTTAAGTAAATAATATACAGTAGCAAATACAGACACAAGGGCTGCGTGAACATACACAGAGTGTCTCTTGCATGAGCAAACATCAACCTATATATGAAGTGCGTTGCTCATGCTCACAAAACTTAAAAATGGCATGATTCACAAATAATGAGTTTTAATGGGTTTCCATTAGCTAATGCAAAATGAATTAAGTTACTTGTTTGTCATGACAATGTTCTTTGTTGTGGAGTGTCACTGCTGTTGAGATGGTGGTACTCCACATCAGAATGCAAAAATGAACTAAGTTACTTGTTTGTCATGACAATGTTCTTTGTTGTGGAGTGTCACTGCTGTTGAGATGGTGGTACTCCACATCAGAATGCAAAAATGAACTAAGTTACTTGTTTGTCATGACAATGTTCTTTGTTGTGGAGTGTCACTGCTGTTGAGATGGTGGTACTCCACAATGGGTAAACATCATTTCACCTGATGTTTCAATTGGTAAGGGAAACTTAAAACTTTAAAGTGATAAAAAACATTACTGTATTTTAAAAAGCTGCTGTTGAAATTATAGGCTTAGAAATTTGATGGAGCTTCTTTGGGATCTTAAACAAAGCCAGCATGTTTCAAAGGTAGCTAATTCTTAAAAGCTGAAAATTTTTAGAGTTTCTTCTTTACTGGAAGTTCAAATAGTAAGGGGTGGAGATGAAATTAAAATAGAGAGAGCTATGGAACTCTCTGATAGTTCATAGGTCACATGTTGGTATGATATAAGGACTTTGTCTGGCATAGTCAGACCTTTTACCTACCACTTTGCCGATAAAGGGTCTGATACAATGTAATAGAGTGACCTGTTTAGTGTAAAGTAAGGGAAATCACATTCGACTCATATAGCTAGTGTTTATAGATTATATGAGTCAGCAGAACAAAGTGCCTCTTTGCATTTGACCAGACTCTTCCCTCACAAAGTGGTATGTAAAGGGTGTAGCTACCCCTGACTAATAAAAACTAAGTTTTACATCCTCTAAACCCAGAGATCATGTTACTTGTTGTGCAGCAAAACATAACTCAGTTTAATCTATTCTAGCATTTGTATTATTGCTCTAACAGAAATTCTACTGTAGTTAATTAGTAGTCTATGTTTCACTTGCAGGAATCCAACCCAGTGACTATAGTTTGCACTATGGAAAATATTGACAGCTTGCTGAAGCCATTATATAACTTACCACAAGCCCTAGGGTAGAAACTAAATGCGTTGAAATAAAGTTTACAAGCTGGGAGAATCTTTCTTCTTTGCTGTGAAGCATTACAAAGAACTCCTAGAAGCATTAAAAAAAACGGAGAAGCTATGAAGTAAGGTAGTTATTGAAGAAAGAAGATGCTCCTTTAATTCAGCTAAAGGTCTCTACAAACTTTGTCAACATTTCTTGGCCTACTCCCTCTCTCTTCTAGTTTAATTGAGCAATAGCATTTCCACCATATTAATTCTGTAAAGCTTTATAGCCAATTTTTACTACAAATAGTCACTCCAACCTATAATTTGTTTACATCTTGATGACTTACTTCTACAACAGAGCCGTAAGATCCAACACCGAGGGTCCTCTCTGTAGGTACAACTTTATCCAAGAAGTACTGCTGCAAATGAGTATCCTCCCTAAAGTTTCTGGACCGTTCTCCGAACCCTCTCGGTCTTGCCGCCATTGTTTAGAACCTGGAGCGGATGCTAAAATACCAGTAGGTTATATCTAATCCTGGACAGTGATATGTGTTTCCTACGCGCCGCAGGGAAACGTGAATCACTATGAGTATAACACCGGACTGACTGACAGCAATATCTGAAATACGGACCATTTTATTAAGGCTCTTGTTAGGTGCAGGCCGAAAGCCGCTTAGCGCGTGCGTGGTCTTTGCAGAGTGATGTCATTGTATCAATTTAAATGTTGGGATTCCCCTATTCACTCACGAGACTTGAATTTAAGCTGTGTGTTTTATCGATCTGAAGAGAAGAGGCTGTGGTGGGATGGCGGAGTCACTACAACGAGCGGAGTGTGTGTTAGCGGCTTGTGCCTGTCAGTGACGTGTCTACGCTTTAGGTATGTCAAGTGTTGTGTACATGACAGGAATAAAAAAAAATCACAAATGTGTTGGTACAAAACAATAGCACTAAAACTAATTTTGACAGAATGGCTTGTGTCAAGTTTATTGCACTTGTAAAGTGATTAAATTTCCATGTGATATCTCTTGCTGTATATGTGTCCGGATTGCTGGCATATGTACCTAGAAATATTCATAAAATAATATTAATCAACATGAGGTTGACGATGATCTTACTTGAGAAAATAGCATAGGTGTTTTCAGTACTTTGCATCTAGCATACTGCAAATACAGGAGTTTGTGACACTTTCTTGATACTATAACATTTACTTACCATGCAGACGAATACTCCACAGTCGTAACTGTTCATTTGTTGTGGTATTCCCTGTTGTATAAAAGTTATGATGTGATGACATACTATTAATACCTGTTGTAACACTACCTTCACTGATGATACATTCCATGACCGTGATTTTATTGCATCATCTTCGCTTTCTTCCCAGTTCAAGAAGCTTCTATATAACAGTCATTACATGTGCATGCAGCTTAAAGCCAGAGAGAGAGAGAGAGTATTTACCTGATGAGGCATAAGCATTTTCCATTTTCTTGTTGCATGGGGTCGTAATATTCAATAGTATCTGATCCAGGATTAACAAAAACAACTGCCCAGTGAGCACCAAGGTGAATGGGAATTAGTACCATTTGTGCATGGAATAAGTCAACCTACATTGAGTTATTTAAAAAAAAAAAAGAATAAAAAAAAAAAAAGAGCAACTACCAAAAAACAACTGTTTATTAATTTGTGACATTGAACTTACTTTCTTGGTCCATCTACTCATTTTATTGAATCCCACATTTGCCATTTTTGTGTAGAAGTGGCAGCTAAAAGCATGTATGTAGCCCTCATTCTCAGTGTTGTATGTGTCAATGAGTAGCTTGAAGTAACGATCTATAATCTGTTAGAAAAATACAGATGTGTTTACAAATTTGGACCTACTTCCGGTGCACCAATACATCCCATAAATTAATATTTTGTTTGGCTAGCCTAACTCTTTTCTTATGCTACTATTTATCTGCACACCAACGTATTATGTAACGTGTTTTCTTGCCATTACACTGTCATCTATGAATGGGCATAGTTCTGAATATTGTTAATAAAGCACACCACATTGTTTTGTATTACTTACCCTATCATTGAGCCACCTGGAGGGAAGAAGTGTTTCAATGTCTTGTTTAGTGCACACGATTGACACTGCATTAGTGGACAATTCACATCTCCTTAGCAAACACTTCTGTTTCTTTTTACCCTTGCCACCAAATTTTGGCATATCCAAACACATCTTACATTTGCCGCAGTTTTGTTTAGTACATCCAGCACAATCACATGACGAGACACCACTTTGTTTCCTTGTTGCATTACCTGAAGTGTATAAAGATATGTGTAAGTATGTTGACACAAGTTAATAACAATTATCACTTGTTGTTTTTTTTGAAAATTTTAATAATTTTGATGTTTTTTTCTGCTTTCATTTTGCATTAATAAGTGCAATTCTAAACAGTTAATATGACTTGCTAAAGTATTTATTTGGATTTATTTAATGCCCAATGAGTGAGGTTTCATAATGCCATTAACAAAAAAAAAACATCTAGTTTTCCTCGACGTGGTAATTTACATAAGTTTATTACTACGTATATTGATGTCAATTGACTTTCAACATTCTAATATTATTACCAATCGCGGCACAAATAGTTGCTTGAGCTATAAGGTAGTTCATGTATTGTTGGGACATTTCACTGGCTATGAATAACGAAGCATGTTTGAGTAATCAAAAAAAAAATCACATTGGCTTTTTCCATGTCCCATTCTTCCCACTGGGCAGAAACCATATTTAATTTATTTGGCCCTTTTTCGTACTCTTTCTTATCTGCTCATCTTGTATTCTCTTCTTTAGTTCTGGAATTGAAAGATCAGAGATGGTGGGATCCAGCTTTACAAAGCGAGAGAATGGTCTGGTCAGTCCCTACAAGTGAAGTGAGTATATGAGATAGTGTGAGGGATAAAATATATTACATCTCTTTGTGATATACATATTCTTTTTTTTTATATAATTACCTCCATTAACTCTGATGCAGTTACTTTGTGTGTAGAAGTTTGCTGAATAGCTGTCTGTCGTGCTGCAATAATATTGTTACAGAAATTGAGTATGAGGCACTCTAAAATTCCTTCTTATCACTGTTTTGAAGTAATCATTTTTCGAGAAAAAAAATTAATTAAAAATATAGATTTAACTAGCTGAGTGGAGCCATTGAGAAATCTTATGTAACAATTTGTTGAACCTGAGTGACGTCCAAAATTTTAGGTGGCAAAATGTAAAACCTTGTTAATTATTAGTTAGTATGTCTCATTTGTTTGTTAGATGCTAAATATTCTCATTATTTTTTTTAAATCTGCTCAACAAACATACGTAGGTAAAAAATAATTACCCTGGGGGTTGAAGTAATGTTTGTACTGAATTCACGTACCTTTTCGTAACACTCTTGTTGCTTTTATGAATTTTTCTCTGTTTATCTGTGATATTTGTCTTGGAAAGCACTTTTTTCTAATTTTTTTTTCTTGAGTTTAGGTCGGCCAACTATAGTATTGCATCCCTTTAGTAATGGTTCTTTCATGACCTTTGCCCTACCAGTTGTTGTTCGGACTTTCCTAGTGGATGCTTGGTGTTTAATACTGGTTCGGTGAAAGTGTTTACTAGTTTTCTTGAAATCTTCCACTCCAGCCTTTTCAATTGCAGTAATAATTGGAGGAAGATTGTCTTGTGTTGATGTTGCTGATGTTGCTAGTGTATTTCTGGCTGCTTCACAGTGTGCTAACGCATTTTCAAGAGCTGTAACGTCGCTAGTAAAAAAAGCTAGTGTTCGACATCTGGCCACTGTCTCCTCAATATTTTTTTGTAGCCTGTATATCACATTGGCGGTTGTCTTAGTTTTTCCAGGCAGCTCTTGACTGTTACTATTGGTGGTAACTGTGACTAGTGGCGAGTTAGTGCTGATATCATTAGTGGGTGGTTCACTAATGATGTCAAGAACCATGTGATTAGATTCTGTCAAACTTGCGGGCAAGTCGTTCCAACTCCATGATGGGTAGTGGTGAAATATTGCGAAGAAATGTTTGCATGGAGTGTGACTCGACTCAAATGCCGGACAAGTACACTTCCCACTTGTGACATTTATGCTCCATATATTTGTGCCTTTTGACTTGATTTCAAATATTCCTCTTTGAACTTCATGAATATCTTTTTTGGTGATAAGTTTTGCTCGTTCAATATTGAGCATGCAGAGGCTCTGTATTTTGTTAGGTCTTCCTTCTAAATACAACGGTATGTCATAACGTGGTTTACGATAGGCTTGAGTCTGTTTAATGATGGACTGCATGTAGTTGCTCTCTAGTTCAGGGAATGCGACCTCAGTCAGAATTTGCACAAATGCATGCACGGTTGTATCTTGTCGAAGTGGAAGGTACCTTCGTCGTAGCACATTGTTAAATGCTTCTGTGATATTATTGGTGTCCACTTGATTATGAAAGCTTTGCCGGCAATAGTGGGCCCATAACTAAACACAAAGAACATTTACACACATTTTCATTAATTATCCTATCATATTGTGTTCTTCGGTATGGGCATATACAATAATGTACATATAATAGTTGTTTTTATTTGGGCTCTTTGGGACCAAAGGATGCCTGCAACTCTGATAGTGCCTGTATCTCATTAAATCAATATTGTATTTTAAAATAATTTTGCTGGGAAGGGTCACTAAATGCTTAAATCACCCACTCATTTACCCTGCTTTAGCTGCCTAAATAATAGAATTGCTCTAAAGTTTGGAGTGTGAATTAGAGAGGTTTCACTGTACAGTACAAAGTCAAATAGTTGACTGTCAGTTATTTAAAAGGGTCTGTCAACCAAACACTCAAAATATATTAGCAGCATGAGCGAGCATAAAATTGCATCCTTTAGGTAGTGCTCTACTAAACTTTTTATTATGTTGTTCAGTAATCTGAGCACTTCACTTATCTGACACCACCCGGCTTGGCAAAGCCAGAGCAACCACTAGAGCTGGTAGGGTTTAGCCCCACCACTCTGAATGTCGGACAAGTTAAAAAAACAGTTATACAGCCACATTATTATTTTTGCTTAATAATATAGCAAATTATTAAATAGCATGTAAATTGGCACCAGCACTGAAAATGAGCGTGTTCCATGCCTGCTCGGACCCAATTGTTCGAATAACTGACTTTCTACTGCATATGGTTTAAATATTTGTATACAAAAGCCTGCATACCGTATAGCCAGAATTATTGATGGAATTTATATTTTACTATTTGCCATTGAGATGCTATAGACGGATTTAAGTTTGGTTATACACTGAGATCAGGTAGCTTCAATCGTCAAGAGGAACATTGTTGACTATTTATTTATTGGCTATTTAGGACCAAAACCGCCACATCACCAAATTAAATTCTTTGTCAATATTTCCGGCTATACGGTAGTGCATATACATAGTACACATATGTATAGTGATTATCCACTGGAAATCCAGGTGAAGCCAATTAATCAGCATTGTTAAAGGATTAACAAGTGCTAAAAGAGCCTAAGAGGAATAGTTTAGTGCCATGAATATGTTAGTGTCGGTTGAAGCTTATCACTCAACCGAGTGCAGCTTAGAAAAACATGTTGGGGCTGCATAATACAAGCTATTCTCATGAACAGACACATATACTGACTATATATACTTCCATAACTTGCTTACTTCAGTGCAGCTGAGCCATTCATTATCCAGGTAGTTTTGAAGTTTCAAATTGTCTTTGTACCAATTCTGAGCCTTTATAATACAAAGAACTTCGTCAAACTGGGTCTCTGTATTCAGTATAAATATTGGCATTACATAGATATAAAATTTAGTTATCTAGCTCTGAACTTGTTTCTCATTCATGGCTTGCTTTTGTAAAAAGTTCACAAACTGATGCGTCTGACTTAATGGAAGTTTGAAATTTCGGCCTAAATAATTTTTTTTTTGGTACACATGTTGTAGTTACCCCAGCCAAAAATCTGGTATAAATCCCTGAATAACAATATTATTATTATGATGATTATTATGATTATAATTATATGATTATAATTATTATGATTATGACAATTATTATTATGATTATTATGATTATTGTTATTATTATTATAGTTCTTACTTGACAGCTTTGCCTGTCCTGCCACTATGGTGTATATCCCTGATTTTTTTAGGTATTCCATGCTATTTGAAACATTAGCTTTTTTACTCACATGTCTTTTTTTCTTGCAATTGCTATTCTTAGAATTAGAAGTGTGATACGGTAAAATATTCACAAAAGGTGTCATAAAGCTTGCCTGCCCCCTCCCCCCCCCCCTACAATCTCGAAAATTACATTTTGCCCCCCTCTCCCCCAGCTTTATTTTCTGTATGCAGCATAGTTGCTAGGTAATTTTCTCTTTTGTTGATTTATTATGATTTGTTATAACTTTTCTTGTGCCTGATAAAGATTTACCGGTGAAAGGGTTATATGTGAGTCGGATTATTTTAACCATGTTCTACTGTCTGTAGTCATTATAAATTGCTCTTTAGAATGGTTGTATTGCAGGCTCTTGACAGAAGCTATAGTATACATTTTTGTTTTACCGAATTGTGGCATTGTAAAATAAGGGAAAAAAATATTTTGGTCAGAAATCCGTCAGTGTAGGGATTAAATAATTAGTGATCAGATTTAGGAAATGGATTTTAATGAAAAATTACCAAGTTGTTGCTCTATTTTCAGATGGTAACTGTATGCTGTGAATTTAGTTTGCTTAGTTTTTTGATAATACGTTTGTCTATCACATGTAGTTCTGACCATTGTATGTAAAACTTACTTGATGTGGAATACGCTAAACTTTTAAGATGTTCGAGAATTTCATTTCTGTGTTGATATTGTACGCCATTCATGCCTTTATTCACCCATCTTTCCCAGGCTTGTGCTCGATGGAAATCGCACAAAAGACGAATGGTTGATGGGAATACTGTTTTTATGGCATTAAGCTCAGCATCACTCTTGTCCGTCATTGAATATTTAGGTGACCACTCAGGATTCCATTGCTTGAGAATGCTGAGACCTTCAGTGATCATGTCCTCATTCTCATGTTGAGGAATGATGGTTGCAATGACCATGCCAGTTCCAATGGATGTTCTTACGGTCAGAAAAAAGCAAGGAAATCCGTATTTAGTTGTGCGATAAATTGCATCCATTAGTGTTATGCTGTTGCCATACTTCTTCATATGATCCTTTTGGCTATTTGTTTGTAGAACTAAGAGAAATGAATTTTCAACACTACTTGTGGTGGTGCTGTTGTGGTCAGTAGCTGAATAGTTATGTGGTGAAAGATCCTCGGGAGGTGAAAGGTCCTCGGGAGTGCTTCTGTTACACACAGTCATAAGAATGTCATACTTAGAGATGTATTATACTGGTACATATATATTTTCAAGGGTTGAAAGCGAGAAAATAATGCACATAAATAAAGTATTATATACCCATAAATGTCATGTCGCATTTAGTACTGTCTGTTGATTGTAATGAACTTAATGAAACACGTAATTTTGTTTTAAATTTTTCTCTTGTGAGCTGAAGGGTAGTACTCCAAGTTCTACCAAATCCTCCTTCCTGTTAGAATGTAATGTTTGTTTGTATGCCCCCTCAAAATTAACATTATCTAATTTCTCCCCCCCCCTTGGTGAAAAGCTGAAAGGAACCCAGATTAAGTACTATGAATGCTTCAATTGCTTATGGAATCAATCTAATTAGTGGACTAGAGGCACCTAGCAATAGCTTTGAACTTCCACAACTTAAAACTGTTTCATTATTAATGGATGATGTCAAAAATGTGGCCGCAAACTCTTAACATCCTAAGAGAAACAGTATTTTGTTGTTGTTGTTATTTCGTGTATATTTCCATTTCCAATATAGCTATTTAACCCTATTATATTAGACAATAAATGAAAAATAATTTTAAAAAAATAGCACTTGTGTTGCTGTGTTTGCGTAGGAGGAGTAAACACATAAGTTATGGGAAGTGGGTAGTTTGTAGTGGGGAAAAGGTCTTGCTATAGATAGGGTTACATTTTGCCTATGAGGAGGGAGGAGGCATTTGTTAGGCAAGGTGATTAGTAAACTGACGGTGTGAGTGCGAAGGAAGTAACTTTTTGTACAGGAAAGGGAACTGTTTGATTGGGGGGTGAAAATGAGATTCTGGGTTTCCTTTATTGTGTTAGTTCTTACGTTTCAACTTCGTTATCTTCAAAATCTTGGTATTTTCGAAGGAAATATTGAAACTGGTTGTCTCTTTTGACTTCATCATGTAACAGTATTTCAAGGGCATCTTGGTCAAAAGTGTTTTTTCTGATTTTGTTGATGACTCCCTTTGTTATATTTCTTAGGTCCTGGGTGGTTGGGTAGTAGCGACGATCAAACTCATTGGGCATTTCCTCAAGTATGCCATTTTTCATATGCTTTGGAATCACCTCTCTGTGTACCCATTCTTTGAGTGACAATTTTAGGCTGATTTGGTTTAAATGGCTGTTGCAAACCAAGGATTCTATCCTTTCAGCTATCTCTGGGAGAGGTTGGTATGCATGCATGTCAGCAAGAGACTTGAGTGAATGCCCGTTGTGAGCTGTTGCTAAAGGAAAATGTATATGAAGAATAGCTGTGTGTTCTAGCTTAAGTAGTCTGACATTCAGTGTTGCTTGACATCCACTTATTCTAGATCCTGGGGCATTTCTTGGATTTTTAGAGGCGTTAGTTTTATGACGTGGGTTCCCTCCTCGAAAACAAGTGTACTGTTGCCTCCAGCTAACTTTATACGTAAAGATGTCTGTCCCTTTCTTTAGCACTCCACAGTTAGATTCCTTGTTTTTGTTACTACTAGTAGATAACTTGAGAATGGCCCCTGTTTGATTTTCAAAGCATTTTCTCCATAGCTCCCACTTATCAGCAGTGTAATTCAGTAAAAAACCTTCACCATAGTCCTGGGGACATTGGGGCCCAAGATGGGAAATACTGCATGTGGGATCGGTTTCAATGTTAGTATTATGTGTTGTGAAAGTAACTGATGACAAATCAAAGTAACATGATGGCACTTTATCACTTTTCTGCAGATTCCTCGTCATCCAGTATGCACCTTCCTCCAGATGGCCAAGTGTTATGCGACAGTGAGTGGCTGAGAGAGCCTGTTCAAAGCAAGAACAACATGGTGCTGCCTGCTGTTCATGGTGACTGTGCTGGATGCGGCAATACTTCGTACTTTTTTTGGACTTAAAACAAGAATCACACCTGCCTAAAACTTTACCATGAAAAAAAAAATTTTAATGTAATTTATCTTATGTTTGAACTAATCATACCTTGTACATCATTCATTTTCATTGATTCCATATGGCCAGGCGAACCGCACACGTTAAACGCGCGTGCTATAAATGACGATCATTACCGGACGAAGTTATTAAAGTGCATGATATTGATATGCGACCATTACCACACAGCAGCCTAGAGCCACGCCTGCTAAACTGTCACGTGATTTCCAGGAACTTAAACGCGCGTGCAAGCGGCTTTCGGCCTGCACCTAACAGGAGCCTTTTAGGAACGGCTGACCCTCACCTTTGACCTCACGCAATGTCTTTGCGCGCGCTCTTGTTGCCAGCTTTTACCTTCAATCTCTGTGGAAGTTGTCCTTGGTGACCCTACAAGATTGAAGTAGGAGGTGGTTGGTTGCTCGTTGTTGGCTAGGCTGCATTTTGTGCTACTGAAGAGAAGAGGACTACAACCGTAGGAATTCACTTATGCTGTGTGATAACAAGTAGGTGTACTAAATACTGTGATGTGTAGTGTAGAATAGATAGCTAATGAATTGCATTTAGGGGTTATGGTGAATGACAGATTATTTGCCATGACAAAAAAAAACAGTTTTCTTTAAGCACCTCTCTCTTCCCCCTCTTGTAAAGCGTGTAGAAAGTGTGGGTTATCGAATACAATTTATACTATTACTGTAGTATTAGTAATAGTACGGGTAACCGTGCTATTAGGGATCAATAGCACTCGTAAAGCAATTGAAATCGTACTCGGCGAGTGCTATTTCAATTGCTTTACGAGTGCTATTGATCCTAATAGCACAGGTTACACGTGCTATCACTCGCTAATAGTAGGCCATCTTTCTTTCTTTTTTTTAATCATTTGCACTTGTAGCTAAACTGTATCAGTCATTTCTCAACGAGCATGTGGCTGCCGTTGCTTAGGGTATAAGATTTCACTCCAGGAGTGGTTTACTGCAAGGCTCATTAAAAAGCAATAAAATCTTCAGAAATTACAATAAGTGTACAAGAAAATAGTCTAGATATAACATGATTATTTAAAATAATTAATAAAGCAAATTGTTTTATGACGAATCACTCACTATCTTCGTATTTCAGGATTAGCTTCCTCTGGAATTTCGTTTTCAGCCTACAACTCCTAAAATGTTGAATATGTTCCGTCTAATATGGGTGGAGCTTCTGTGGTACAGAATGACATTGTAATACTTAATTAAGTTATTTTACCATCACTTCATCCTTAGTCATAACTTGTGATACCTAATATTTTTAATCAGTGAATGAGTATTGATCAAAACTAAATCCTGTCATTCTTGAGTAGTGTATGCCTGTGTGTGTGTGTGTGTGTGCAACTAGTTTCCTGTGTAGGAATGTTGTTTTTTCTTCTATAATTGAATCATTTTGGATGTTCAATTTCTTATATGATATTTTCAATGAGTGCAATTTTTTCCTTCATGCTGGTCCACCAAATTGAGGCCCATGTGAAATATGCACTGTCTAAAATATGCACTGTTCGGGCTCTCTCCCTCCACAAGCAAAGAACTGATGGCACGCATGCTCAATGCCTCGATGCCCAGGGTTCTAGGTCGTCATTCGGAGAACGTCGATGTCACCGCTATTTAATTTATATATGTTTAATGCACTGTATTTTATTTTTTAGTTACCCTTTTTCTTACTTTTGTGACTCATTCTTGTAAACTCTCTATCTATTTTCACTGTCATCTCTCTACTGTTATATCAAGGTTATATAATATTACTAATATTCAAGCTTACTTAACTTAGTCTATTGAGTTATTTAAGTCTCAGAGCTGCTGTACCAAGACAGTTCTTTCCAGAAGTTTCAGACAGTGGGAGAGCGAGTAGGGATTTACGACCCCGGCCTCTACTCTTCAACATAGTTACAGGATTTCCGGTTGATCCACGGCAAGCTGGTTTCCTGTCCTGGAACTCTGACTCTATCCTTAATAGTCTTCACTTCATAGTCTTCACTTCATAGTCCTCTACTTCTGCTGTGTAGTGCGCGTCATCAGACGACGTTGGGACACAGGTCCTCTACTTGCTGGACAGTCCTGAACATGCACTGTCCACACATCGGGGATTTGCAACTGTTGCATTTTCTATATCTTCCGCTAAGTTTATCTAATTTAGGATAATGAATTTTTTTTTATTATAAGGTCTATCATTTAGATAGAGCTGAGGTTTCTTCCCTGTGGCTAACCTCTCAAATTAATGTTGTTGTTGTTCAGCATTTGATACAGGATTTTTTGCTAGGGGGGGAGGGGGGGGGGGAATTCAAATAGCGACCATATAGTTGTATTTTTTTTTGTCCTTGCAATACTAATAAGGTAAGGAAATTTAACTTATTGTATTATATTTATGTATTGATCAATTAATTAATTAGCTTTGTTCATTTTGAAAGCTGAATAGCTCTGACATTAATTAAGCACAGACTCCTAATAGTTTATCCTTCTAGTTTGAATGGAGTAGGTGTATCATTTTATGGATCACCAGTTCCAGTTTGAAAGCTGCTTTTAGCACTGGTCATTGTGAAGCAGCTGCCTGGTTGATAAAGGGTATATTTGTTGCATTGGAAGACTGTAGAAGTTGCTGAGTAGTAGCTAATGGATATTAGAAAGTAATTTTCCTCAAATGTTCTGCCTCATGAACATACTACTTTCCATTCCAATGAGCACTGCCACAGTTGAAAGGTCATTTAGCCAAATGAAACTGGTGCAGAATAGGTTTAAAAATAGACTTTCTGATGTTTACTTAGCTATACTGATGAGAATTGCTATAGAAGGGCCTGAACTTGCTGACATTGATTTTGAAGAAATTTTAAATATTTTTAAACTGCAGAACAGAAAAATTTGTTTATGAATTTGTTTGACAACAGTCACCTTACATGAACTTACTTAAATGATTTCCTTACAATTACTTTGTTAATTCTGATTTTTATAATTTCTATTTTTGATTTTGTTTTTGTATGTTTTAATAAGTAAGGTGAAAATCATAGGGGGGGGGTGAAACCCAGGGTTACCCCCTCTGTATCAAACCCTGTTGTTGTTTTACCACACTGTCTCGACCGTTCTATTTCTGCATTATACTATGTGTTCATTGATAGCCCTACATACCTCTTGTTGTGTTACAACTGACCAATCTAGAGATCCAGAACCGCTGAGTTAGTGAATATTTTTAAGAGACTATACCTCTCTAACTGTTTCTAACAATTTCTTGGTGGGATTAGCTTGCATAGTATAAGTTGAAATTTCATGATTGCATTTATTCACTTCAGTGTGTTTTGTTTTTCTATTGCTCTTCTTTGTAGTGGGATGGAGTGGGTAAAGCTACTTTTGATGTCTCTGTGACTTAGACCAGCTGTGAATAATAGCACAAGAAGTGTCAACATTTAATCATGGAGTTACCTGACATTGCTGTAATGATGGCAAGGTGAGTGTTCTCTAGAGTGTGTTTGTAATAATATAAGGAATTATTGGTTCCAATCGGTCTACATTGCTAGAATGTATCACCAACACTCAGAGCAATTAGTGGCTCTGGCTAGCTCGTTGTGGTCACCTAGGACACAAGTGTTTGTATGACAATAAATATACATGCAAATGTGTACGTCAAGTAATGTAATCAGATGTCACTGTATATGAGACCTGTACTATCGCAAGATGTTGACAATCTTAGTGAGTAGTCATACTCTGGCAATCTCGGCAATTTTCTGAAGGCCAATCTTACACAATATAGCTAGCCTGTGATTTTCCCCTAAGTGAATTTGTGCCACCTAAAAAGTTGCCAATTTAATTCCTGGGGAACAATATTGCAGTCATAAGGAGTGACTAATGCAGTAACACTAACACATGATCCTGTGACTGTTCTGTTGGAAGATGTCTATTATTTCAGCTAACTTTATTTTGTGTAATCTATGACCTTCAGTGGCATTGGCATCAGCTATGTCTAGTTCAGTTCTACTTAGGAGGTTATACCTCCATGTACAGTAGAAGACAAAAAAAAGTTTCGAATTCCGTTCCGTAGAACGGCCGTCGCATAATTAAAAAACGGGGAAAAAACGGTACGCCGTTTGTTAAAAAACGGCCGTTCCGTTTGACCTCCATGTATTCTACATAGCAAGGAGTCTATATGTAGGATAATAAGTTCTGTTCTGTTAGTCAATTTTGTCATTTAGTTGTTATGAGTTCATGTCACTAAATTACCAGCTGTAGCTGTACCAAGTAGAACGCCTGGTTTCCCTCAGTTAGAACGTCTCTAAAAAATTCCAGTCTGCGGAACTTTTTAGTTCTTTTAGAACCTTTCAGAGGAGCCCTGCAATGGGCACTTCAGGATGGCTGTGTTAGGAGAGCAAGACTCCTGTACTCTGGTTATTTCATTCCACACACTCTGATTGATCGGTGAAATAAATAAATAAAAATATGTACTAAATATGTAAGTATTATATAATGAATTTCTGATTTTCCGTTATTCATTCACTCCTTGTTTTGCTCGCTTACCCAATATAAGTATCATTATTGCATCTTAACAATTTTTCAAATTTTATCCATCTGTGTCTCTGGCTTGTAGTTTATAAGCACGTTATTTATTCCTGAAAGGCTTTAGGATCTTTTTGATCACGTCATATTTAATCTCGCTTTACTAGACCCTTTACCTACTGCTATGTGGCAGGTATGCTGACATTAAGGTGTTTGTTCAGTTCCCCTCACTAATTGGGAAGACCACAAACAATAGATGACATAATAAGGTGGTATATCCGGTGACGTAAGACTGCTCTAACTTTTTGTGTGTGTTGTATTTCTATATGGCTGACTGAGTTGAATAATTCATGTGCCATGAAATATCTTAGTGGTTATTCAGTCATTCTTGGCTGAAATAATTATTGGCTGTTCGAGATAAATTTGCTATTATCTTAGTGGTTTTACCCACACTAATTAAGCCACAGTTAACTAATGATGAGTGGGCAAGTTAACGGAGATGTAGCCCACCATCACATCACCCGAGCCCAGGTAAAGGTCGGCAGAGGACCTGCAAATACTGCAACCATGCAGCTAAGTGGTCACATGTGTATCACATGTAGAGCAATGGCACCCGGGTACAAGTACATTAGTCCTAATAGCCACTGTTCTCAGTGCTTGTAGCCTAAGCCTAGCAGCTACCTGTTACTGCCTTGCCAGAATGGCTGATTCACCCGGCACTATTAGCTCTCTAAGGATGGCTGCTCATCAGTGGTGGTATTATTTAAATAGTATGGGGCTGGAGATAAACTGTCTGTACTCTAAATATGTGTAATTAGCTTTCTGTAGGTCAGGTTGGATATATAGGATCTACATCATCAATCAGTGGTGAATGGCCTTCATTGCTACTTACAGATGCAATCAGCCGAAAACAGGAGTTCTATGGCTCGATAATACATGGGCATGCTGCCGGTCCATTTGCCTTGCTTAACTAGTGCAGTTAGGTTAAGAGTTGGACTCTAGTTCTGATGCTGCTACTCTACCCACAGTCTCAATCTCTAAATCACGAGAGCATGCTGCCAGCCCTGGTTTTGGTCAGGCATAGGCTTCGTTACTGGTGTGGGGTGCATGGCGGGCTCCCACTCTTTTTATTCAAACCTTCATGCAAAAATTTATGATCATCATTGTCCATTGCATATTAGTAACTATCTGCAGTATTTAGTAATGGCAAGACCCTCTCACGGTATTGCCAAGATTGGCTCCGTCAAATTGATCAGTTTTCTCAAAAACAAACCACAAAAAAAAAACTTGCCCTTAGAGCCCACCCATACCAAATCATCTTCCTACACCACTGTTTGCATTGCTCTTAAATTTAATACTTTTACATTGTTTGTAACAAAAGTAGTCCATCTGAATGCTTTCCGACTGGCAAGCAACACCCCATTTCTGTAATTAGAGCAAAGTTTAGTGAAGCCATCCAACATTTTGATGCCATGTTGTACAGGATTCCCCTGATAGATGTGAGCACAATGTTCCAATCATATGTACTCTCTGTATCACATGCACTTACATAAACAACTTTGGCATGAACAACTGTGGCAATGAACAACTGTGGCATGAACAACTGTGGCATGAACAACTGTGGCATGAACAACTGTGGCATGAACAACTGTGGCATGAACAACTGTGACATGTAAAATCATTGAGAAATGATGGTTTCGATTATTACAAATTATTGTATCAGCCCAGGAGTAAATTGTAGAGCTTTTGCTGCTATGTCTGTACAAATTAAAGTTTTTGTTGTGGGGCTCGTCACACCTGGTTTCCTCATGTACAAACTTATATATTGTATACACTTGCACATTATGTGTACAGTATATAAAGTGTCATTGTGGTCTCTTTCATTCATCTTAGTAAGAGGTACTTTTCTTGTTGTTTTTTTTTTTTGTTCTTACATTCATAATGTATATTTTAGTTTTCTAATTAAGCATTCCTATTTAATGGTTATTATTAAGACCTTTATTGAGTAGAGATGAGAAGTGTAACATCAAGTGCTGTACTGTACTGTAGTGAAAACAGCATTGTGTTCCTGAAAGGAGCACTATGGACCTTTGGTAACGTGATTACTTTCCCTTCTTTGTTACAGGTTTGAGGTGCAAGAGTGTCCAAGGAATTGCAGTGGATATGTTTCCAGTGACGATTCAATCCTTGTTGAAGGAAAATCTACTGGAGTATTGAGGACAACTAAACCTATCACTGACACTGTCATAATCCAACTCTTTAAAAGCTACTTCATACGGGAAGTTTACAGTATTTTATTTTATGGAATAGTTCATTAATATTTTGTTAATGGCATTGGGAATGTTATACTAGCTTACAAACAGACTGCATATTCATAATAAAGTTGACTAACATAGTACTCGAGGTTTCTTCAGTTAGTGACCTCTTTTAGCGCTGCCTTGAGTCGTCACATTGATCGTACTGAAGTTGTATTTAACTAGTAATACAATTATACAATGCTACAATTTACTCTAACAAATTGGAGAAACATTCTATGAACAAATATAGGGGTGGGGAAGGGAGGAGGAGAGTGAGATGCATGGACCCAGGAAAAGTACAAAAGTACTTGTATGCTGCTCTCACTGTCACTCTAGATACTCTAGATACATACACATGTAGATTGCTCCATGAACTTTATGGAGTTGTGGTCTGTCGACTTGAGAATATGGGTCACACAGTATAACATTTGCTTCAACTTTTAGAATAAGCAGTCACGTCCAAATTTGAAGCCACACCCTTTGATTGTTGTGTGAACAAGTATTATAATTACAAAACTACTGTTGCAAAATATTGATGTGTACCCACAGCTATTTTTCCAAGTGATCCTGTACTTCAGCATGACTGAGGTGGGTCTGTCAAGGCAGAAATGGTCAGCCCCGCAGCAATGGTCAACTCTAGCAGTGGTCAGCCCCACAGAGATGGTCAGCCCCACAGAGATGGTGGTCAGCCCCGCAGAGATGGTCAGCCATAATTACGCATCCCATAAAAACTCGCCAGATCTAGCCAAATACTCGCGCCCTGATTTTTATCAAACGACCATTTACCTAACTACGTTTGCCATTAACCTGAAACAAATAGGTAAAGGGTTAACACAGAATATAACGATCTCTTACCTCATCCCGCAGTGCTCAGACCACACCCCTAACGAAGGCATCAGGCCAACCAAGTAGTGACAGTGTTGATTGCTGCTTGGTGCTATGGAATCCAAGAGTGCAGCAGCGGCGGAGGTGGTGGATGGAGCTGACATGCACAGGTTTTGCAATATGAAGTCTATGCTACCTCCTGGAATTACAGCTTGTAGAAGTCTTAGTAAGCGCGCATCTGGTACGAGATATCATCGGAAGACAAAACTTTTGTGAGTATATGACTGTGTGCCTTTTCTTGTGAAGTACAGAACTAACACACAATTTTGTTGTTACAGTAACTTAACAAAACTAGTATTGTAGAGACTACCTACTCTTTCATAGCAGAATAAATAAACAAAAAATAACAAATGTGTTAAATTGTTGTTTACATTATACACAAGCAAACAAATTGTATCCTTGAGGATTGGTGTTGAGAGGTTAAGGAATTGGAAAGATAATATTCGACTTAGAGGTAGGTTGGCTTGAGCTGTGTCTGATGTCTTGTGAGCCTTGCCATGAGCTGACAAAATCTGAACTAATGCAGCAGCTGCATTCTCTTGAAGAGATAGATATTAATGCAGCACTGTAGGAAGATGTTTAGGTGTGTGTGTGGGGGGATGGGGTAAGGGGGTGGGGAGGGGGGGTGGCTTCAAGGGCATGAGTTTCAGCGGATTAAAATATTGCATCCCAAAATTTTCGGGGGAGGGGGGAGGGCTATAGCCCCCAGCTCTCCCGGAGTCCCTATACTATTGTAGTGTGCATGAGAAAATTACTCTTCGTTATCGGTTTTTCCCCTTTTTTTTTAAACTTTCTTTTAGTTACCAGGTGATGATGTTTGTGCTGACTTATTGGATGTATGCAGTGTATACTCTTACAAGGAGGCCATTCAGTGTGGTGAAGGTAATCTAACCACCATCAGTGTGAGAGTCACTAATCTCATTGAGTAATAAAATATATTTTGTGTAGCTATCATTATTCCGTATATTACTATTATATTTGTAGCTCTCTCTCTCTCTCTATTCCATCTGCTATCCTTTCCAAAGCTTTGGGCTATAACATTATGGTATTAGAAGTCTCTGGTTTGAAGTCTAAACTGCATATCTATTATGGTTGTACTAGATGTCATTACTACAGAAAGAAAGGGAAAGTCAAGAGGAAGTTTGCCATTTTCAAGCTAACTTTTTCTCCCCCTGTTAATAAACTCTGTCTGTTTCTCACACACATACATATGTACATGTGTAGCTTATATTTACCTTTGTGTACCTTTTATTTGTCGAACATGACAGGACCATTATGTGTGTCTTTAGATAGCTCTGTGTCCGTCATGTGCTCAGGAAGATGGTGCTGACAATAGCAGCAGTAACTCTACACTGTATGGCATGGGTGAAGAGGAGATTAAAGGATGGCCTCCATTCAGTAAGAATGATTGGTATAAATTTCCCTGCAAATTTAGCTGAGTATGTTTGGGTGGAGAATGAGCAACACTTGGTGTTTAGGGTTAGCCATAATCCTCTATGTTCCAGAGGTTCATCTTTATGTAATGGCTATAATTATCAGTGAAGGTTGGAAAGATGTTAGAATAAACTATTAAAGGTAGTCCACATCAACAGTGCACCTCCGAGGAAATTTAATAAAATAACTTTTTATGATTAAAAAAACTTTCATTGCCTTTTCTTACCTATTGTGGTTTCTAATAGGATTGTCTGTCATTCCTCCATTTTGTATATTCTTTATGGAAGTACGTATGTGTGTGCATATCTTACAGACAGCACTAATGGAAAGACACTCTTGGGCAGTATCGACTACACTCTCATATTTGCCTATGCAGCTGGACTCTTTGTCAGGTGTGTGTATGTATGTGTGTTTGCATGTATACAGTGTAATTATGTGCAGGTGTGTATTGGAGATGAGATGTGAGAGGAGATGATTTATTTTATGTGTCTTGTGTGGGCACTGAGTAATATATATGCTGTACCTTCACACGCACACATGTACATATCTCCCTGCAGCGGTTACATAGCAGATCGAGTCAATCTTCGCTATTTTTTAGTCGTTGGACTTACAGGTATTAAATTAATAATATTTACACATGTATTTAGGCATAGTTACCACAATATCCTCGGGAGAAAGTGGGCGGAGTTATTGTGTTAGAAATTCCTTCTCCCCTCTTACTGCACTCTCTTATGAAAGGTCAAGGGTCAAGTACTCATTGTTGGTGTTTGTGCTACCTGTTTGTTGATTGATTCTTAATTATACAGTGTTATATATGAGTGTTGTCCAGTAATGCCGTCAATCGTCCCATGGGACAATACAAAAGTCCCATGGGATACCCCATCACAATTTTAGAATTTATTAAATTTGTAACTTTCAATACCACCACTACCACTAATTCAAATATAGAAAATAAACTCTGGTAAGTTTGTAAGTTTTAACTGCACCCGCAAGAGAATTCAAAGTGGTAATAATTTGATTTCTTTGGACGATACAGGTAATGATTGATAAACCAAAATGGGGGAGTAGGCGATGAGGTCGACCTCCTAGCAAACACGGAAATTTGAGGACCAAAGTGCAAAAATGACATACATACATACGTCCAAACTTATAATGATATAAGCAAATATCTCAATTGTGTTCCCCCTGATAGTGTCTCGCTCACTCACCAATTATGTACTGAACAGGGCCTAATACCTGTTGCCACATAGGAAATGCATTAATTAACTGGCTTAACGCAATATTTTCCCATATCACCCGGGTATTATCACGTTGGGTTCTTACGTACTTCACCCCAGGTTATACAAGTGTTTATTGCACAAAAAACTCATTACTGTGGTATTCACACACAAGCAGTACATAATGAATTCATTGAATACTGCAGAATATAACTCATCTGACTGGCCATATTTATGCTTGTGTCTGTGGCACTCATGTAAATACTAAGCCAACAGACTCGTGATATTCTCATGCATCAAACGAATACTATACTAAGGGCCCCACCCTCCCGCTCAAAAGTTTAGAAAGTTAATGTTGTAGTACAATAGATAAAGTTTAATTTTATGAGTAGTGAGATTATAAAATCTGTCATGTGACCAAACACCGATCAGTGTGAAGTACATATATACACTTTCATATTAAGCATGTGCATCGAATTAGAGTGGGTTTTATAAACAAATTTGGCTAAGTACAGCAGTGTGTCTGCCCCCCAGCAAGAAGTCCATTATGACACACTTAATATTACTTTTGTCGTCCATTGCTTGCAGGTAGCGGACTAGCGGCATCCTTGTTGGGTATTGGGTACTTTGGTAGAGTCCACCATCTGGCCTACTATCTGTTCTTTCAGATATGTTCTGGATTTATGCAGGTGGGTTTATATGATCTGGTAAGGGGAGGGTTTAATGTATGTTACATGTACAGAGAATATGGTGGGTGTGGTTGATTTATGCAAGCTGTATGTGTATGTATTTTATGTATGATTTGGTAAGGTAGGGTTACATGTATGTTTAGAATTAAAGCCAGTACATACAATAAGTAAGAATGGGTTTTTTTTGTTAAGGATTATGCAAGTGTGTAATTTCTGTATAACCTCACCTTACCAATGTAAGTTGTGTGAGTGTGCTGACAAAGATGTGTGTATGTGTGTGCAATAACATTATAAATGTATACAAGTGTTTGCACATTGTGATGTGATGAGTTCTGAAGTTAATGGACATATACATACATTAGCATGTACAGGGTTCCTATCTGGGGGGAGTGGGGGGGGGGGGGGGGGAGGGGAGGAAGGAAGTTTCTCCCCCAAACTTCCTAGCTCCCCCATGTCAGCTTCACCCTCCCCTAATATTTGCTGCTGTGTGTAGCATGCTGTTGAAACTGAATTCTAATTACATGTACGGCATTAGCTCACACAACAGCAGTCTATTGGAACAATAGCTTAACATTTTCCCTATATCTCTTAACTTTAATAGTATATGGTACATAGAGAACTTGTCGGGGCTATTGTATTTTGACAAGGGACTTTCCCACTAGTTCTTGGTATAAATGTTATCCTTGCTTTGGTGTAAACTATGCTTTGGTGCAAACTATGCTTTGGTGTAAACCATGCTTTGGTGTAAACTATGCTTTGGTGTAAACTATGCTTTGGTGTAAACTATGCTTTGGTGTAAACTATGCTTTGGTGTAAACTATGCTTTGGTGCAAACTATGCTTTGGTGTAAACCATGCTTTGGTGTAAACTATGCTTTGGTGTAAACTATGCTTTGGTGTAAACTATGCTTTGGTGTAAACTTTGCTATGGTGCTAATTTGGGATGCTTAGCGGCATTTGTTTAGAAGTTATTCGAAATGAGCAACTCAACTAGAATTGGTACTAGTGCACCATATTACTCTCTGTTAGTAGTAGAAGATATCTGACTGGATGAATAGTCATATGTGTGCTGAATCACGTATTATTATCACAACTATACTTTGATGTTAGAGCGGTATACCTACATACGTATTTATTGGACATAATTGTCTATCTTTTCAATTCCTATATCTTCTTTGCTTGGCTGCTGGTTCAGATTTATTTTCATTTTGATGTCCTTATCTGTCAGCTCCGGAAGCTCTTGGTAGAATCACAGCAGATTGTTATGTGTGCTGCATTTACAGTATTTGATCCTTCACAGGTGGCACCGTACCACAGCGGATCATCGTATTGTAAAATATGCTCTTGTAGGAGCTGCATCACAAAAATAATGACTTCCAAATCTTTCGGAATGCTTGGAATTATTTTGTCATTTGGATTTATACAAGTGCATAGACTACCAAATAAACTATATTCTTCTTCTATTGCTGCAAAAAAAAAAAACCAATCAGACTAATGTTGTATGAGTTGGCAAAGCATCGTCAGTGATGATGACTGTGGTTTGAGTATTCATTAATAAGGATCAAGAAAAGGAAATGAGAAATAAGCAGATATATGCATGTATAAAAATGTCTTTTTTTTTTATTTTTATTTTTTTACCCACATCACATTAATTGTTAGATTATTATTATTATTTTTTGCTATTGGATACTCTTAGAGGGCTTTAGTTGGTTAGTAGAGTTGCTCTGTATTCAGATTGTGCTATTTCTGTGTGGTGTTCTATATTTACATGTAGGTTGTGGTGCAATTGTATAGTATTGTTCTATTTATAGTCCACTGGCTGGCCTGGTCTGCTAGGGATCACCGCAAAATGGTTTGGAAAGAAAAAGTGAGTTCAGTTGATATTCCTTGTACTGCATGCAACTCTTCACTCTTGCTTCTCTCCATTTCTGCAACCCTTTACCCACTATCTCCCTTGTAGTAAGTTGTACTTGTGTTCAGTTATTTCAACTCTCATGCATTGCATGTGCATATTGTGTTATCAGTCTGTGTATTACTTCAGAACCAAGTTAACAACAGAGGCCATTTTTCTTCAACTGTCATTTTTTTTATATCAAATACTTATCACATTAATTCTATACCAACTGTCTGTTTTCCTGTTTTGGAATAGCACAGGAAAAAAAGTGGAATTCTTATCATCATGAATTCTACTTTTAGCCGTGTGTAGATTTTGTTTAATAGTATATAGTCCCAGGGTAGATCCTTATTATTATTATTATTATTACTACTATTATTATTATTACTACTATTATTATTATTATTATTATTATTATTATTATTATTACTACTATTATTATTATTATTATTATTATTATTGTCTTTTTTTTTACAACTGTTTTCAATAAAGTACAATTGAAATCGATTCTTTCTAGACTTTTAACTATTTAATCTCTATTTCTAGTCGTGGTTTTGTGATGGGTCTGTGGTCGACCTGCTCGTTTGTGGGTTCCATCCTTGGCTACGTGCTCCCATCGTTCTTCATTTATGCTGAAAATTCAGAAAACTCTCCGTGGGGGTGGTCCTTTATCACTCCAGCACTCATCGCCGTGACTACGGCAACTTTAGCTTTCTTTTTTCTTGTTACAGGTGACTGAAATTTCTGGTTTATTCTTAATTGCGAACATTCAGTAATAGGAAACTATAATATCATAATTTCCCCCTTTAATTTGTTTGCGTGTGTGTGTGTGTGTGTGTGTGTGTGCGTGTATGGGCATTAGTCCGAAGTTTCGTTAATCTAATTATCCTTCATATTTTAATATACTTATGTTATTATTCATCACATTTTTATATGTAGATCCTAGTCATTTGGGATTTTTACCAGCTGAACAAACTATAGTAAGTTGTTTTTTTTTTGTAGTGCTATATTTTTTCAGCTAGCTCTTAAGGCTTACCATGTGTATATTTATATATATATATATATATATATATATATATATATATATATACATGTATATGTGATTGTCTACACAAAAAATAGGCACAACACGTACCCTGTAAAGATATAATTGTTTTGCTCTTACACATTTATCAGCGAACTTTTGCCAACATGAGATCTAACTGTTTCATTCAACAGGCTTCTTTAATACGTTTTTTAGAATGTATCCATCTTTTTTCCAACATTTAAAGCATGCCACGTTGTGCCCAATTTTTTCTGTGCATAGTCACTCTGCCCACCATGTAGAGAAAGGAATGAATTGATGGAGTCAAGAACATAAACATTAGCCCATGAGAACATATACATATGTCATAGAATTATCTTAGTAATTAGTGTAGATTATGTTCCTAAATATCATTCATTGTGTTTTACCCTCCCTGGTAGTTGGGTTATTTAAACAGTGGCCCAGCTGCGAGGGTTCGATGTTAAGTTTTGTGGAAGTCCTCAAGCAAGAGTTCTATGCAATTGCTCGGTTGTCTCCTTAAGGCAAGACTAGGGTCAGCCTATGTAGGGATTTCTGTGGGTGATTACTGAGAGCGTAGCTCAACTACAACGCTGAGAAACTTCTCCCCTCAACTCCTGGTGGCAGCGTGTGAACCTACCCCCACAATGGTTTTTGTGAATATTAGCGGATTGATGGCAATACAATTCATTTTTGAAATTGTTGTGCTGTGTGTTTGTTCGATTTTCAAATAATTCTCGCTTATTGAGTTTAGATACCAGTACTATGTTATAATACGTACAATGATACTTACAATGTAATTTCAGTGTGGCCACACCCACTCTTCTGCACGTGGAAAGTGAGGGTAGGATGAACAGACATTGGTAAAGTTAGTTCCTTGTAGCCTGCATTTAATCAGGAGCAGATTTTTTTTTGTCAGTGCCTCAAAGTTTCATTTCTAGTTGCCACCTAATCGATGCAGGTTTTAAGCTTTTGTGCCATTTTTAACTGATATTCACAGACAGCTTGTCTGTGCACGGTATTGTGTGAAAATCATTAACTTAAAATGATGCAGAGAATTGCAACTTAACAGTTTGGTGATGATAAGTGAACTGTCCAGACAGCAGACAGAAAATTCGATATGAAATCAGTGGTATTGGTCATCAGGATATTTACTATGTAATGATACCTTACCAATTTCAGCATATTTAATCTCTGGGGTTGTGTCTCTAACAGCAACATTTGCAGGTTCCATCTTATTTACTGCCCAATCTAACGCCTGTGCATGTGTGCATGCAGTATCCACACCAGATGGACAGCTGAGTATGTTGGCAGTTGCAAGGGGTCAGAAATGAATCAGCTTGGGCTGACTGGGGCCTAATTGAAAGTGTGGGTGCAGAGCCTCTTGAATTCCGCCGAAGGAGACGCAGCCCGGCCCTAGCCAAGACTTAGTCACAGTAGGGAGGGAGAGGCTGTCACGGAATACATGATTGAGTTTATAAATGTCATTACCCACAAGTGAAGAAAACAGTTGCACACATCAACACTAATGAGACTTACTTTGACCTTAATGTATTCCAAGTAAACAAGGCTCTTCCACTGCCCCTCTCCCTCTCTATGCCTGCTTTCAAAGCTTCTGTCCCACCCCCGTCCCCCCACGCCCCTCAAGGTATAGTGTAGTCTTGGCAGGTGTGAAGTGCCACACCCTTGAATGTGTCAGACTTCCACCAAGTATGTAAGAGTTATGGTTCTATGCTGCATTCCTCAGCAATGCAGACACACACACAAACTAGATTCATTAGCTGGAAGAGGAGTGGTCACAATCACACCTTTATTGACCTCTCCCTGAATTGCCCCACCCTCTGAGGTCACTTCATGGATAGCTTTCCCGCAGAAGGGGAGGGGCTGATCGTCATTACCACTCAGCCTGTAATTAGAATCAGCTAACTCATTAAACCAGTTTGTTTGTTTGTTTGTTTGTTTAGCATATGGAGTGAAGTGAATACTAGGAGTCTGTGTAGTCACTCAGTTTCCTCCCCACTATTAACTGAAACAGTTCTGTTTGGTCTCACAAGCCAGACCCTTTACCAACTGCTACACTAGGAAGGGTCAGGAACACTCACCGTGTGTGTTTTTCCCAGTGTAGCGGTTGGGTAAAGGGTCTGATCCCGTGAGACTACAGTTCTGTTACTAATATTAAAGAAATTACAACAGTAGAGTCAAGAAGCTAAAGAGACATAAAGTAGGAGAATAAAGTGATATTATAAGTACATATAGTCTTGTTAGTTTATTATATACACATATATACGTGTACATATACTTAAATGTGTAATGTATATTATATAAAACATGGTTTCACAAGTCACCTATTGCATGATATAGAATGTGACTTAGTGTACTGCAATATTTTAGACATGTAAGTGTCTTCCTTTAGCTCGTTTGCCAATTAATAATCATATTTATTATTGATTTGTTATTTCAGGAGAAAACTGTTAAGACTGATTTGGTTCCTAGTAGCAACGGAGTGAATGGAGTTCAAACAGGTATCCATGCTGAATCCAAAGATACTAAAGATGAAAGTGTAGAGTTTGGAAATCTGAACAACTCTCCTGGACTTGATACACAGGTAACAATACTCATGTGCTTGAAAAGCTAATTATAATTAATTAATTAATTCACACTTTATTGTATGTCATTCAATGTCTGAGACTTTTTGTTACCATCAATTAGCTGCTTATGAACTTTCAGTGTATTTCAGTTCGGCAATGGCATGTTCGATTGCGCAGTGATTTAAGCATTAGGTCTATTTTAATCTGTAGCGTGTAAGTTTGATTTTATTTTGCCAATTTGAGTATATTGAGTCATAGAAATAAGTGTATCCAGTTTATGAACATAACAAAAATCCATAATACGTATGTTACACAACCATAACGGTATAACTTTTTAAGAAACTTTGATTGCCGACTTTACCTAAAGTCAGCTTGTATACATGTTAAGTGTGTTTAATTTCCTACGTCACTGGTACACTACTCTCCTACCACCTAATTGCAACTACGTCTTTAGGATGTTATAATGAGTGATGAGAGAGTGACCATTGCCCCCACATGTGATACCCCTGGTAGCCTGATACCAGTGGACTCGCTAGGTCCCAGCGGAAGTCCGGCACCAATACCGGACCTCACTTCGTGTTACTGGAGGCTCCACCCAGCAGGGGGGTCATGCCCCCAAACCCGCCAAACCATAGAGGTCTTGATGCCTCACACGTCCCCATACCACAACTGAAGACAAATCTATTATAATTGGCATACATTGCAACAGATCACTATGAGGGAAACAGGACAAAACAAATTCCTGTATTTCAGTACGCATAGTATTTACATGTTCAGCACTAGCTTCCTTCAACCTAATCCTTTGACCAAGCTGCCAGATGCTGATGTCCTTGCATTTTCAGTGTACACTGAACTTGTCCACCTACCCAGATTCTTCAATATTGCTTCAAGGACTCCTGATCGTCCAGCACCAATATGAGGCTGTGGCCATTAAATTCTGTCTCTGCCAGTCCATCCCTAGCCAGGGTACCATGCAAAAGTGCCACAATCGCGACTTGGTGAGTGCCAGTCATGATTGGGAGTGAAGGAGTTGTCCGTCTCCTGTTTCATGTGATTTGCGATACTCCATGAGAGCTTTGATTGGGCACAATGGTCCACCTATAACCCCCACACATACCCGAACTCCCTTTCTGAATGGGTTCTGTCTTGGTTGCTTTTAGCTGGTAGCGTACTTCCCTTAGTTTTACTGCCCTATACACCGCCCTGTCTGTCCATGACAGGTGCAGAAGTGGGTCGTATGCACCCCGGTGAGGAACGGTGAATTCTCCAACTCTCATGAAGCCGAAGTAACCCACACAGCATCTTCTCATAGCATAGCGTTGAAGTGTTTTATATGCAGTCAATATGGCGAACTATTGAACGCTCGAGTGATGCAGAAGAATTCAATGAATATCCAAAGTTTAACAATTATAATTGACATAATATTATTATACTGTAAGTCATGCATTTATTGTACAATAAAGTTTTGTTTTGGTTATATTGTAGCAACATCAGCTGATCATGCCTATTTTGTGGTAGTTCATTTTATGTATTTAGGGAATTTTATTACGAAATAGGACATTGTTTTACACTAAAATAGATAATTTTCTTTTATTATTATTATTATTGTTATTATTATTATTATTATTGTTGTTGTTGTTGTTGTTATTATTATTGTTATTATTATTATTGTTGTTATTATTATTATTGTTGTTATTATTATTATTGTTTCATCATAGAAACCCAAAGCTAAGGCAGTCAGCTATTGGCGAGCTTTACTTATTCCGGTAAGACACATATAATTAGTATGTATATTTTATTGTACTACCAAGTAACCTGTCACAGAGTGGTGCTTGATATAATAACTTTTGTTAATTAGGCTTGCTGTAGCATAAGGTATTCATCTGTTCTTATTATACTCAACCACGTGGTTTAGTTTCATCAGTTTCTCTCTCTTGCTCTCTTTCTTACTGGCTTACTGAGCCTTTTTCTTGAGCCGTCGATTTCTTCTCCACCTTTCTCTATCTCTTCCTGCTTTTTAGTTCTTTGCCTTCTATCTTATTGTGGACTTAGGCTTTGTGAACTATTGCCTTCACTTTTGAATGCTCTTTTATCTGTTCGTGATGATGCTTTACCAACCTAGCTAGGCTAATGAAAAATACACTGTTGTCATCGTATTTACTGACACACAAGTGTATTATTACATAAATTATCACAGACATGCAAACACTCATTATGAGTGTCACATTTGTGTGCACTTGTTGCATGAATATGTCACCACTCCCTCTTGTAGCATAAATTTGAATAATTGAAGATTGCTACTATAAGATTAAGGTGTTGTAAATAATTATTACTGTTCTTTGTGTGTTGTTGTTGTTGTTTTTTTTCTATTTATTAGCTTAGTAAACATTATGATAGTGTACGAAGTATGTGATACATATATGTATACATACAGGGTGTGGTCGAGTATGCTGTAGCGCTCTTCTTCAACAAGTTTGTCACTTATTCCTTCAACTTTTGGCTTCCCTTTTATGTATCTGTCACATGTGAGTGTATCTGTCACATGTGAGTGTATTGCGTGTCTGTCACATGTGAGTGCATCTGTCACATGTGAGTGTATTGTGTATCTGTCACATGTGAGTGTATTGTGTGTCTGTCACATGTGAGTGCTTCTGTCACATGTGAGTGTATTGTGTATCTGTCACATGTGAGTGTATTGTGTGTCTGTCACATGTGAGTGTATTGTGTATCTGTCACATGTGAGTGTATTGTGTATCTGTCACATGTGAGTGTATTGTGTATCTGTCACATGTGAGTGTATTGTGTATCTGTCACATGTGAGTGTATTGTGTATCTGTCACATGTGAGTGTATCTGTCACATGTGAGTGTACTGCGTGTCTGTCACATGTGAGTGCATCTGTCACATGTGAGTGTATTGCGTGTCTGTCACATGTGAGTGTATTGTGTATCTGCCACATGTGAGTGTATCTGTCACATGTGAGTGTATTGCGTATCTGTCACATGTGAGTGTATTGTGTATCTGTCACATGTGAGTGTATTGTGTGTCTGTCACATGTGAGTGTATTGCGTGTCTGTCACATGTGAGTGTATTGTGTATCTGTCACATGTGAGTGTATTGTGTATCTGTCACATGTGAGTGTATTGTGTATCTGTCACATGTGAGTGTATTGCGTGTCTGTCACATGTGAGTGTATTGTGTTTCTGTCACATGTGAGTGTATTGCGTGTCTGTCACATGTGAGTGCATCTGTCACATGTGAGTGTATTGTGCATCTGTCACATGTGAGTGTATTGTGTATCTGTCACATGTGAGTGTATTGCGTGTCTGTCACATGTGAGTGTATTGTGTATCTGTCACATGTGAGTGTATTGCGTGTCTGTCACATGTGAGTGCATCTGTCACATGTGAGTGTATTGTGCATCTGTCACATGTGAGTGTATTGCGCATCTGTCACATGTGAGTGTATTGTGTATCTGTCACATGTGAGTGTATTGCGTGTCTGTCACATGTGAGTGTATTGTGTATCTGTCACATGTGAGTGTATTGTGTATCTGTCACATGTGAGTGTATTGTGTGTCTGTCACATGTGAGTGTATTGTGTGTCTGTCACATGTGAGTGTATTGCGTGTCTGTCACATGTGAGTGCATCTGTCACATGTGAGTGTATTGTGTATCTGCCACATGTGAGTGTATCTGTCACATGTGAGTGTATTGCGTATCTGTCACATGTGAGTGTATTGTGTATCTGTCACATGTGAGTGTATTGTGTATCTGTCACATGTGAGTGTATTGTGTGTCTGTCACATGTGAGTGTATTGTGTATCTGTCACATGTGAGTGATTGCGTTGTCTGTCACATGTGAGTTTGCATCTGTCCACAGTTTTGAGTGTATTGTGTATCTGTCCATGTGAGTGTATTGTGTAATCTGTCACATGTGAGTGTATTGTTGGGGTGTCCTTTCTGTCACATGTGAGTGCTTCTGTCACATGTGAGTGTATTGTGTATCTGTCACATGTGAGTGTATTGTGTGTCTGTCACATGTGAGTGTATTGTGTATCTGTCACATGTGAGTGTATTGCGTGTCTGTCACATGTGAGTGTATTGTGTATCTGTCACATGTGAGTGTATTGTGTATCTGTCACATGTGAGTGTATTGTGTATCTGTCACATGTGAGTGCTTCTGTCACATGTGAGTGTATTGTGTATCTGTCACATGTGAGTGTATTGTGTATCTGTCACATGTGAGTGTATTGTGTGTCTGTCACATGTGAGTGTATCTGTCACATGTGAGTGTATTATTTAATATAGATAAGTGTATTGTCACATCTGAACATTGCTGATTGTATAGATCGCGGGTTTGGAGGACAAAGGTCAGCTTGGATATCCACGTTGTTTGATATTGGAGCCATAGTAGGTAAATTGACAGATCATTTATTTGTAGTGGTGTTTATTGTATGTATGTTTATAAATTCATATGGTTTAGCTAATAATATGGTTAAAATTCCAAAAGAGGCCCATGGTTCAGAGAAATAGGAGAAGCTAATATAATTCTTTCATTAAAATATGAACCTACTGCTACAACCATGATAATAATTTGCATTATAAATTTTTGAACATTTCAGCCATAATTATACAGACCAATGAATCATAACACACATTCACATGCAATATGTGGTAAGGGTTTAAAAACAGGAAGGATTTATTAGTGTGCTATAGGGAAACAGGGTAAAGTGATGCATGAATTGAGACTCCTTTTTATAGTTTTTACCCATATCTATTTGATTTAATGTGTCCACATATTAGCGAACATGTTCCTTCCCATTCTCTGTGTAATGTACTTACCCTGTCTTCATTAATTCCCTAGTATCATGATTACTAATCATTCTATTGAAAATTTCTCAGGAGGTCTTACCATTGGAATTGTGTCAGACAGACTGCTGTCTTCTAGAGCCGTGTTGATAGTCCCAATGCTACTAGTTGGAGTTCCAGTGGTGAGTAGGGGATAATTTACGCTGGACTGTTTGTAACCTTCACACTTATTGTGAAATATATTGTGTTCCCAACATAATTTTGTATTGGTTGTGTTTCTGTAAAGGACAGTGCTTGTGTTTGACACTGTATTATTTCCACCCTGACTTTCCAAAGCCATTGTGTGTATACATTCTCTTTTCGTTTTCTAAAATAAAGTTTTTAGTGGCCAAGTGTTTATATATTAGAATTCAATTAATCGGCAAGCAAGCATAGCGAGCGAGACACTTACAGGGGTAACACAATTGAAAATCGGGGATGTTTGTTTATTTATTTATTTATTTATGTTTGGACGTATATATGTCATTTTGTACTTTGACCCTCCGTATTTTTGTGTTCGCTCGGCGTTCGACCCCATCCCAAACTAAAGACTCGACTTTATTTTAGTAGCTTGAGTGTTAGTTGTTAAAATCAATCATTTAACAATAGTGTAGTTTAAGGCTCGCTCGCCATTTGTGCTCAAGCACACTACTAGTATTGTAGCACTAGTGGGATGCTAATAACTCTACATTGTGCATTTAGTAACTAAGTCAACAAACCAAAGTGAATTCCGTATGCTTATAGTGATTTTTTTTTTTGTCTGAAACTTATTTTTCTGTAATTATTGAGGATAATTATATTAAAATTGTAGCTGTACATTTTCCGTGCTTTTGGGAATGTGTCGCTCATTCTGTATTCCTTCCTCATATTTCTGCTGGGAGTGTTCATTAATGGTCCACACATTATCATTGCAGGGACAGTTGCCAATGATTTGGTAAGTTATGTGTAATAAAACAGTTATTGAATCTTTTATGGTTGTGTTAAGTATTCAATATAGGTGATAAAAATATGTGAAGTATAATTTTCACCTAATGGTATTGCATAAATTAAGTAAGTGGGCTATTAATAATACTCAATAAAATTTTAGAATGAAAACCAATCACATATTTTAATTGTGTGTTAGGGTACTCATAAGTCATTGAAAGACAACCAGAATGCCAAGTCACTGGTATCGGGTATAATAGATGGTACAGGGACACTTGGTGCTGCCATTGGACCACTAGTGGTGGGAATTGTCTCAGACAAAGTGGTATGTTGTACTCGCACTCACCACAAGGATAAAAGTAAAGTTTTGTTTTGGTGTGTTAAGTGTTTATGTGACAGCAAGTATAAGACAGATATTATTTTATACATGCTTTGGATTGGTGCATCTGTTCATGTGTTACATTCTTTGTATAGAGCTGGGATGTGCTGTTTTATATCCTTATGCTGGCATGCTTCATATCAGCTATGGTAAGTTTGCCAGGGATTAAAGCATGGGGCAGCTATTGTGATTGTTAGCTCTTTGGTTGTAGTTGTTGTTGTTGTTTTTTGTTTTGTTTTTTTGACATTAAATAAATTGTGTTCAGAAATTTCTATTTGGTGAGCAAGCGAAACAAGCGAGACATTTACACGGGTTAAAAAATCAAAATTCCATGTTTATTATTATATTTTCCTTATATATAATTATATGGTACGTGCAACCCTTTTTTGCGCTTATCACTAATTGATACTGAACAATGGGACTAAAGGTTTGTGGTTTGTTTCAAGTTTGAACTTGCACCCCAGTATATAATCTCTGAATTTCTCACTAGCCCAAATTTTAGCCAAGGCTTCTTTTTATATTTGGGCATAGTCTCAGACAGTTCTCGCGGGGCATAAACAACTGGCTTACAAACTTCCCCAACCTTTTGGAAAAGAACTGCTCTTAGCCCAAACGATAACCTTAGTTTCTGCTCAAGTATAACACACAGTGAAAAGTTGATCATGTATCATTTCATTATTCATTGCCCCATACACTGGAACCTCTCTTATCCAGATAGTCTGGGACCAAGGGGTGTCTCTAACTAAAAAATATCCATAACTCAGAAATACTTAATTTAATAGGTGATTAACAGTGTATACAATTATTTTAGTGGATTATTGAATTAATATATTACTCAAGGTGAATAAAAACACGTGTAAATGCATTATCATGTTATTTGAAATTTGACATGATTTTTAGTTTGTTTCATGGATTTCAAGCGACGCTGAGCTGCATCATCTCCAACTTTTTACGAGCATAAAATGTGCAGGGTCTGTGTTGCCTTTGGACTAGCAGCACAAGCTTACGATGGAGTAACTGCACTTGAAGGAGCTTCATCTTCTTTTTCAGTCTCTGATTCTTCTCTCTCTTCCAACACATCTTCAACAATTTCTTCATCATGCATGATTTGATAGCCAGGATCATTTGCATCTTCCATTAACCAGGTGTTTGGAACAGACCAGTTACATAGAATCATCGTTAGCATAACCCAATCTATGAAACAGGTTTTCAAATTCTGACACATCAGCATTGACAGCTGACACTTCTACGTGTTCCTCACTACTAGTTGCAACCTCGGGTGATTCGTCTACAGTGGCTATATCAGAAACTGATTGTTGACTGACCCCATTGATTTCAACAGTTTCTTCCAACCATTGGCTATTGAAGATGGTGATGTCTCATCCCAGGCCTGAGCAGACCATTACAAGACATCTTTTAATGTGATTTTTTTCAAAATCTCTGGAATTGTTAATGAAGAGGATTTATTTTCAATAATTAGATGTCGTAGAAGACATTTCTTATAGTGATTATTTAGTAATTCAATAATACCCTGATCCATAGGTTGAATTACAGACGTATTTGCAGGCAAAAATATAGTGGTCACTTTCCATCAGTAGACTGTAAACAATCTGTTGAGGGATGTACTGGTGCATTATCCACAAGCAATAAAATTTTATTCTCTACCCCATTATCGACGCAAAACTTCTTCACAAAAGGAACAAAGAAATTATGGAACCACTCTTCAAACATTGTGGCTGTCATCCAAGCCTTCTGTGAAAAATAGTGAACTGGCAACTTAGTCATGTCCGTTTTCTTAAAACATCGAGGCTTTTTACATTTGTGAATAAATGCCAAAGGAAGTTTACGTATTCCTGCAGCATTTGCTAACCCTAGCAATGTAACTCTCCTTTGCTTTTTTAAGTTTGCCGCTCACTTTTCACCACAATGAACTAAAGATTTTGATGGCATATGCCTCCACCACAAGCCAGTCTCATCCGCATTAAAATATTGACTTATGGTGTAACCTTCAGACTCCATTTAGGAATGCATCTCACTTTGAAAATCACCAATGCAAGAAAAATCAGCGGACAAAATTTCTCCAAGAAGTGACTTAGACCTAATTCCATGTCTGAGACAAAATTTGTATATGCAACCATCCTGAGCTTGCTTTAAATGAGTCTACACTCAGGTCAGGATAACGGAGAGCAAATAACTGCATTGCCTTCTCTCTCAATACAAGCCCTGAAACTGGAGCTCCCTTAGACCTTTGTTGAAGGAACCAGACATGACAAGCTTGATATAGTTTCTCATAATTAGTATCTCTGATAATACATCGCCTCTTGGTTCCTTTCCAAGTATCCGTAGATTTTGGAACACCAAACTGTCCAGACACTAACCTTACTGATTTCCCTTTCTTAACTTCTGACATTATTTCCAGCTTTCTTTCTAGAGTTAAAATGCTATGCTTGCATTTAGTTACCGCGACCTTTCCTCCACCACTGGCCGTGGAGTTCTTAGAAGAACTAGCAGCCCCTTCTGCCAGTTCTGAGAAGAACTAGTGGTAGACGCACTAACTGCCTGTTGATTTCCTCGCTCCATCTCCACACACAATGCCACAATCAAATCTACCTGATTACCGCACACGATATATTTTCCCGATTTTATTTGTTTAATTTGGTAGCTTTCTGACTAAACTGATGATCTGTACACAGTCAGTAATTTTAATTTGTGCCCGAAGGTACGGAGGTATCCATACCTTAGACAAACGGTTAAGAGAGGTTCCAGTGTATTTTTACATTTCAACTAATTTGTAGAGTTTTGTGATGTAGGCCGCTGAGCTTCTACTAGTCCCTCTTGTTGAGCCTGTCTCTCTAGTATATCATATTTTGCCATACCTTAAAAAAAATTTCAAGCACTTGAGCATAGTCCTTGCGATGTTCATCCTAAATACTAGTAGACGTTAATGCTTACTCAGTGTTGTTACCTAGACAGTATGTACAATAACATGCTAATTTTCCAATGGTGGTCCTATTTATCCAAACATGATGCAGACATAAGATGTTTAAATTGCCACATCCATTTCAGCCAATCATCCTATACACAATACACAGTTAAATATCCCAGGAGGCATTAGAGCAATGTTTGTTGACACTCTTGCTTCTGACTCGTGTAAAGAAAACCAAATAACGTTGCAGGAAGTAGTAAGTCAGAGCAACGTATATACAAAAAAGGAGTGCTATAATATTAGATAATCAAATTTTATTTTAATCTGAGAATCCAGAGCGGTGCAATGCCAAGAGTTATTGGCTCAAATAGTCAAAGGTTAAGAACACGTGCTATAAAATTTACCCAAATTCACAACTTATTATATGTCTTTTGTAGTTTAAATTCTAAATTCACTTCACAATTGTGTTAGTGATGCCTAACTAGTAAATGCACCACTAGCTCTTAAAAGTACACCTACTTCATGAATAGTCTGTACTAATGTAATATATTAACCATGTATTATATTCTTCATTTTTGACCTTGTTATTGTTCAATGTGAAAACTATCCTACAGATGTCCAATGTTTTCACCTGACAATGTGTTTTATATTTAAGTTTTCTTAATGTAATGGAATTAATCTCATAAATTGCATGCATTATTTCATGTATTATTCATTATTTATGTGCTGTGTTCTTTTTTCACTGCTCAGTTTCTGTCACGTCTTCTGATAAAAGATATAAAAAGATTGTCAACAAAATTCAAATGGTAAGCTTTAATAACAGACATCTTATACATAATAGTAGGCGCTACCTCAGAGGGAACTACCGTTTTTAGGGCTCCACCAAAGGCCCTAGGCTGTATCGTCCCGAGCAGTGAAGGTGCTACTTAGGGCCTGAGGGACCCTAAAAACGGTAGTTCACGATGGCTGCGCAGTGCCTAACTAATTGGATATGTATTAGCTGCTCCTCGCAATGCAATTGGAGGGACACTTAGTGTCCCTGCCCTCAATGTGGGGACACTAAGTTAATAGTGTCCCTCTCTGAAGGACGTGAGCAGTTTAAGGTTCTTCTGTCACAATACTAAAACTAAAAACTACATCAGCTATGTTTTAAGAGTAAGGTATATGGAGCCTATCACAAATTTATATGTGAAATGAATGGCATCATTCCCTGGTATCATGCAATTCAAAATTAATTGTATATCTCTCATGTTTATTAACCCATTTCCTGTCAAAGCCGTGAATTCACGGCAAGCGTAGGTACCGCAGTTAAAAAAATCGTAAAAAATCGATCGCTATAGCTTACGACTAAGTAAGCATACGAGTGCGTTCTTAAAGGATTGCTATTTCGCGAGCATTTATACTCATATAGCAATAAGGGGCGTTGCTAAGGCCTAGGGTAAAAATAGAATTGACCGCTGAGTAATGGCTGAACGGTATACCGCGGAAGAGTTGATCGAACTTCTGGACGACGATTTCGACGTTTCCGAAGGGGAAGAGAGCGATTTTGAAGAAGATGGTGTTTTTTCCTATTTACCTGGAGCTTCACTTGGTGTTACAAACCATGCAGAGCCCGAGGCAAGCCGTGCAGAGCCCGAGGCAAGCCCTAGTGAAGCAGAGAGTCAAAGTGGCAGTGATTCTGAACTTGCCATGGAAGAAGACAGTGTCCAGAACTATATATGTAAGCTTATTTGCTGTATACAACTGCACTAAGTTAGCTTTTATCTCAGGTATCGTAGCTGTTTATAGCTTAGCTATGTTTATAGCAAGTGAGCAGCAATTAGAAGCATTCTGTGGTTGATAACCACAACCTACATTATCAAATTCAAATTTTGAAATGTAATTGATTGTGTGTGATTGAATTGTATTTGTATATAACAGCTTCAGCATTAGTTTCTACTCCTGATGCTGGATTAGAAACTTCAACAGTTCGTGACAGATCTCCTATTGGTCCCCAACATTTCAGTAGTGAAAACCCCTCATGTGACGACCTCAACTCCCACTCAAGTCAGCAGCCCTGTAGAACGAGAGACAGCGAAACATCAAAGGAGAAGAGAAAGGGAAGAGTAAACAGAGGGAGGGGGAGAGGTATTAGGGAGAGTAGAGGAAGACGTAGTGCTGGAAGTAGTAGGGCTATAACTGTTTCCACCTCAAGTGACGAAATCAATTCCCCCTCAAGGCAACAGCCCTGTAAAACAAGAAAGAGGAGAGGGAGAGGTATTAGGGGGAGGATAGGAAGACCTAGTACTACAAGAACTAAGGGTGTAGGCAGATTACAGAGGCAAAACACTAGTAGCACCGGTAGATCTACTACCCGGGGTTGCACTAAATCAAGATTTATAGGCCCACTGACATTTGAAGAATCTACGCTGTCTTCCCCTTGGAAGAAGATGGAAAGCACTCATATTGTATACCCATTTTCTGGACCCCAACCAGGTCCACTTAGGCCTATAGGTAGCAATGCACGAGCTATTGAGCTATTCCATATATTTTTTTCTGATGAAGCACTAGAGTTGGTTGTTGCAGAGACCAATAGATATGCTGCTCAATGTAGAGCTCAATGTACATCCCCAACACCTCGTGCCTGGCATGATATCACATCTGAAGAATTGAAGGCATTCTTTGGGATGCTATTTTACATGGGTATAGCAAGGCTTCCTCAGATTGAGATGTATTGGTCAGCTAAGCATGATTTGATTCGGCAAAATATATCTAATGTTATGCCTTTAGTCAGGTTTCAGCAAATTCTTCGCTTCTTGCACTTGAATGATAGTCACGCTCAGATATCAGCTGGCCAACCTGGTTATGACCCATTGTTCAAAGTGCGCAGGCTCTTAGACATTATTACTCCAAAATTTCAGCAGGAATATAATTTGACTGAATCAATATGTGTTGATGAAGCCATGATACCTTTCAAGGGTAGGCTATTTTTCAAGCAATACATGAAAGATAAGCCAGTGAAGCATGGAATAAAGGTATTTGTATTAGCTGATGGAAAGTATGGTTACATATCACGAATTCAAATATACACGGGCAAAAATTCATCCCTTAGTCAAAATGAATTAGGTTTATCAACAAAAGTAGTATTAGATCTTACAAATGGATTGGAAAATAGCCATCACAAGCTATACGTAGATAATTATTACACGTCACCAATATTATTTCTGAAATTATATCAGAATGGTATAAATTGTTGTGGCACAGCTAGAACGAACAGAAAACATTATCCAGCTGAACTAACATACAAAGCCTCAGAGGCAACAAAGTTTGATAGAGGTTTCTATGATTATAGGGCCTGTGGTCCACTGCTAGCATGTGCATGGAAGGACAAAAAGGTAATAAATTTCTTGACCACCAAGCATGTAGCTGAAGACAGAACTACTGTCACTAGAACTGCTAGAGATGGCAGTCAAAAAGAGATAACTTGTCCACCATGTCTACCTAATTATCAAGAGTTTATGCGTGGTGTTGATCTGAGCGATCAAAGGATGTCATACTATTATGTGGGAAGAAGATCTAAAAAATGGTGGAAGAGGGTGTTGGCATATTTGCTTGAAGCATGTGTACAGAATGCATATGTTCTAAAGATTTTTGGACAAGGAGATGAGAAAAGAAAAGATCCCTCTTTTCTGGACTTCCGATTGGAATTAGCTGCTCAGCTGATAGGTTCATTTAGTGCAAGGTCAAGGATTGGACGTCCACGGAGCCAATCTCCAGTCGATATACGTCTTGACCAGACAAAACAACATCTCCCCATTGTAGCTGATAGACAAATTGAGTGTGTAGTTTGCAACAGAATAAGAAAAGCACGAGGCTTATCCAGATCTAGCTTTAGACATGAAAGTCATATCAAATGTTATACTTGTAATGTAGCCCTCTGCCTAAGTAAAACCAGAAACTGTTTTTATATATATCATAACGAACCAGTTTATTGGAACTAATATTCTAACTTCATAATGTCATTGTAAAACTATCAAAACATATCTATTGTTGTGGTGGGTTTGTGGTTTTGTTTCATTCAATATTTATACATGCTGGTCTTTTTTGTAAATAACTATACATAAAATATTGATTTGTTATGTTGAAATCACATTATTTTCTGAAATTATATCTAATTAATTTTTGTGGTCGGTTACTATGGCAACGAAATATGTGTCATCAGCTTCGTTTACTAAAGGGGATCATAAAAATATATGGTTGCTAGGGATATTTTTGAAGCAATAATTTAATATGATTTTTTAAAACAATTTGGTTGTTTTTAGCAAAAAAAACTTGACAGGGAAAGGGTTAAAGATTGGGTAACGAAAGTACAAAAAATTCTTTTGATGATGACGTGTCACTGGAACTTGTGGTAACTAACCAATAGATATGGAACAACAGGAGTAGTCAATAAGTCATGTATTGTTGCATACTTTACACATACATAATAATCATTTACTTACATCAGCTGGGAAAACCTATTACCTTGGACTATCAAACCTGATAAGACTATACCGCCATTTTGCACCAAATATTGATACACTAAGTTCCATGCTATCAATGATGAACTCATTTTTACCCAAGAAGTACAGTACATAAACACTTTCTGGTATTGATAGTATATTCACTATACTGAGTTATGTCTGTTAATGAGGAGTTGTGTATACATACCTGCACAGACGTATACATACACACCTATTTTATGTCCCATTTCAACTTATTTAATGTACTTATATAGTGTTTTTTTATTTTAGTTCCTCATCTAACTCCGACGTTGTGGAACCAGAAGAGAATGAGAATGTTGAAGTCAATGCAATAGCAGGCTCCAATCAAACTTTTCATGAACTGTATGAAACGGAGTTGTAGCCTAAATAGCTGTATAATTTAATATTTATTTATTTTATTTATAATTTTTACTGTAATCATGATCTCTTTTTAGAAATCTGTTGTTGTTGTTGTTTTAAGATTATATTAATACTCTAAATTGGAAAAATATAAGTCTAGCTAGTTAGCTACATGGAAAAAGTTGCAAGTCAAGTATATAATTTTTAGAGTTGTATGTTTTTTGTTGTTTATGTTGTTGTTTTTTCATAGATAGCTAGCTACACATTATAAATTTCATAGCAGTGGCATTGGAAAGGTGGATGGGGCCCAGGAGTGTGGACTCCCATAATTTTGGGGCACTAGAGCTATATTATAATTACTAGCTAGTGTTGTTTTGGTTTTAAGTTCTATGTTTAGATTTATAGTTGTGTATAGTATTTTTATAGTTATAGTCTGTTCATTTTGTTTTTTGTTTTTGTTTTTAAAAACATCCGACTTAAATTTTAGTTTTAGTTTATTGTTATTCTTAATTACATATCTTACTTTAGTTTTTTAAGCTACAAAGGTCTTTTAGGATTAGTTTATTATAATTCAGATAGCTACAACTAAGAAAGTATTTATTTTTGTTTGAAATAGGTACATAAAAATAATAGCCATCATAGAATACATGTGAAATATTTTTTAAGGGCGTGTTTCCCTTCCCACCCTCCAATTAAATGAATTGTATGTGACATTGTGATACATGTACAGTTATACAAAGCAAGTGGAAGCTCTCCTGCCTGGATCCAAGTACTAGTCTCCGGGACATAGCGCCAAATGGCTGATGTGGGGAGCATTGTTTGCAAGTCCTTACCACCCACAGATAGTAGAGATCCTTTAACACCAAGTGGAGCAGAAAATGCAAAATTAAGTGATGGTGTTAGTTTATTCCATACTTTAGAATTACTAGATGTACAATTTGCAACGAGATCATCCAGAGGTACCCGATAGACATCTAAGACTTCTTCCCCACTACCGTACCAACCTCCCATGAGGTACCAGCATTCTTCTATTACAGTAGACTTCATGTTATCCCATGGCACAGGTATGGATGGTCCAACAAACCATTGGTTGTTGTCTGTGTCAAGTATATCAACACGTTGGGAGGCGTAACCATATCGAGAACCTCCGGCAACAATTATCCAATGTTCGTGTGATATAGCTGAAGGACACCATCGAGGCATAGGTATAGGAGAGAATGGGTGTGTCCACTGGTTGCTGTCAGACTGAAATACACCCAACTCTTTGCTATATGTATCGTCAATAGTTTGTCCACTTACTAAAACCAACTCGTTATTTAAAGCAGTCATTGCAAATCCCCTAGTATTATAGGAAGGTAAATTAGACCATTGGCAGGACTTTGTGTTGTATGCCATCACTACATAGTCATATTTGGTCAAACCTGCCACTCCTCCTCCTACATATATTGTACCATGAATCTCAACTGATTGAATATGTGTACTCATTGGAGCCGGCATGTCAGATCCAATCTTCCAGTTTAATTGCAAGGACAATGGCTGCATGTATTATAACATCACAAGATATATAATAGTTGCTTTTGGTAACATTTAGCTATTACTAATTGACAATTAATAAAAGAAGTTTAATACTAGGTATCTTAGATTTGGTTAAAATACAGTGTCAAAATACAGTGTCATCCTGAAAATACTTATATCTATCCCAACATTGCACTAGCTATAGCTAAGTCAGAAATATTTCGTGCCAACTCTCACTGAAATATTATTAGCACTGCATAGTAACTGAGTCACCCCTACTTACATCTTGGTTAACACGAGAAGTAGCCATGAAAACCACGAGAGGCTACTTCGTAATTATCAAAACTGTGAACGATTCGACTACGACACGTTGGGAGGCGTTCTGTACACAACCTTCAGTCAATTGACTCCGCCCTTAGCGCCTAACTACTCCACCCAATAATATGGTCCCTACAATTGACGACACTGTACCGCTACATATTATTTGTTAGTGTGGCTGGAACCATTACAGGATGGCGAAACAATCTACTTTCTGTTAATTCCCAGCTGCAGCAGTACTATTTGGACGAAGTCGTACCTATGGGCAAGATCCTTGGGTAGGATCGTTTGGATCTATATAATAGATACTAGAAAATGCTCGTGTAGCATTGGTTGGGCGAGCGAGCGAAGTTCTAGGGAAATGTTGACACTTTGAAGTTCTGGAATGCGCGCGTTTAAACGACCATTTATTCAGTTTGAACGACCACGTATGCGCGCGCGTTTAAACGACCACGTATGTGCGCGAGCGTTTATTTACGACGACGTATTCAGGATTTCCATAGACTACATCTTAGAGTTGCTCGCTCGCTTCGCTCGCTCGCCAATTAAAAAATTGGCTGTTAAAAAGCGAAAAATTTCCTTTTATAATTATTTCAGCCGAGAATGACTGAATCAATAAATAAACTGTCTGTGCTTATAAATTGACTGTTCTAATAATATACATGCAGGCTAGTGCTAATAATAGAACTACAATGCCTAGAATGCAGCTAGAATAGCCAATTCAGCTGTACTAATTACTAAGTGCTAAAGCCAGAAGCAGCTTGATGAAAGAGTTGTATTGGTGGACTGGTTTCTTTCCCAAAACCAATATAGTCTTACTGGTGTCCCTTATTGTACTGACATTTAAAGTAGCTATATATTGCCGAGCTTTACTCATCAGTAACAGAACAAATTCCCATATTTCAACTGAACACTTTTAAATTTTTGTTGGTGAGCTAGCGAAACGAACAAGATACTTTACAGTTGTGTTCAATAGGGGATTTTTGTTTATTATGAATGTGGGGACATATGTATGTCATTTGTACTTTGACCCTTGCATATTTTTGTGTTATCTCGGTGTTCAAACTCTACCCAAACTTCACTAAACGAAATCATCCAGTTTAGTGATCAATACACGTATCATCCTAGAAACTGAATTATATACCGCTTTGAGTTATTTTGCGGGTGCAGTTTGAGCTATATAAACTTGCAAGAGTTCCATTTCTATTTGAATTAGTGGCAGTGGTAAGTTGATGTGCTGTTTGTCATAGTTATAAGCACTATGCTTACAGTATTTATTAATATTCATTGTCCACTAGACTAACCACGAAGGTAAGTCTTGTGTAGGTATGTCCAGTTGAGTAAACGTATTGTGTGTTACAGCTACTATTATGAATATCACAAAGAAAATGTTATTTGATTTTTTTTTTTTTTGTTGTTGTTGTTGTTTTTCAATTCAAGCATTTGCGGGGAGTGGTTACTATGGCATTTTTCCGTTATGCGTAATTAAAAACTCGCCTTTTTTTGGAGCTTCTAAGTGCTGCTTGTTGGTTGTCAAGAGCCACTGGTAGTCAGAATGGTTTCTAATGAAGCTACCACTACTCGGGCAAAGCTGAGATAAATAATTATTCCATATTTTGTTAACTAAAGTTACAGAAATAACTCTGGCCGTTTTTCTTGTAGCTGAGAGCTTGTTCAAGAGTTACTGGTAATAGAAGTGTCAGAATGGCTTAAATTTGATACTACAGACTTAATCACTACTCAGGATATTAAGGTAAGAAAGTAGTTCTGTATATATTTTTGCTGTATATGTTTAACTGCTAAAGAAACCATTAAAATATATAAGAGATTATTCAGGCAAAATTCATCACAAACAAAATTGTACTTTCATGCAGCATAACTAGGCAGGCTTGCTTGCCATTTGTGCTCAAGCACACCACTAGTTTAAAATAAAATTGCTTTTACATTTTTTTTTGTAGACCTTGCCACTGAAACTAGACTGGAAAAGAATTTGTGACATGCCTATAAGCACAAGTGAATATGTTCAGTCTGCGAATATATAATGATACAGTGTATGTATAGGAGGTGGATATGTTGACTATTGTGATGACGGGTACATGGTAATGGCCTACAGCTATCATTGGCGCAATCTAGCTCAAACTGCCACAGGTCGAGCTCTGAATTGGATCTTTAGACTGAACTCTCTTTGACATTTTCACATTACGAACTGGCAATCTTGCTATCATAAGGCAATGTTAGTAGAATGCCAGCACAAGCATGGGTAAGTGGTCATGGTGTAAACGAAGTACACTAACCACAGAAAGAAGTATTAAATGCTGGCTGTATTACATGTTTGTGCCTTGTGCATGTGTATCACATGTCGGTCGGTGTGTGTGGTGTGTGTGTAAGGGAGGTAGGGGGGGCCAGGGCCCCCTGGGCCCCCCCCCCCCCCCCCCCCCCCCCCCCCCGGATCCGCATCTAACTCCAGCATCCTCACTGTGATCACACACACTTGGTGGACTGGCAATTAAGCATATAGCGGCTGGTTACCTTGTATAAGCAATTTAACTTGATGCCATTGAATAGACTGAACACTGCACTGAGAATGTCGCTTCCTGCGCAAATGTTTTGCTGTATGCTAGCCTAGAGTGAAATTAGACAACATCCTAGAAAATCAAAGTAGATAGGTCTTGAAAATATATTGAACCGAGTAGGATGATAATACAATGAGCAAAAGAATAGAAAGTCTAATAGTATTCAAGAAAAATATGCAATGGAAGAGTTGGACTTGAACCACAACTGCAACAACTGAACTGGGCTGAGCTGGGTCAGTCAATTATATACTGTAGCTCAGTCCAAGCGGAGTAAGCGGAGTCTATAAGGGGTTTAACGGAGTTAATCTGTGTGAATAATGTGTGAATGCATATGTTTGTCCTCATGTTCATCAGTCCAGTGTAAAGTAATCATTGTTTATGTTTGTGCCATCTGGCCATGTTTGTCTCTGGCTTGTTTGTTCCTTTCTCACTTGCTCCAACAAACCCACTGCACACATATTCCATCACAAACTTGAACAATTATAATCATTTGCTGATTATTACATAAACAGTAACCATGGTAACCACTATTAAAAATATAATAGCAAACTTGTACAAAACAATTCCATAAAAAAAAAGATATTTATCAGTGAATAGTAGAAGTAAACAGTTTCTTAAGTTTGCTATTCCCATCATCTCCTCCCATAACATGGACATTGTCTGATGTCATGATACAAGTACAGTCATATACTGCATGTGGTAGTTGTCCAGCCTGGACCCAGGTATTAGTCTCAGGGACATAGCGCTGGATGGTGGACACTAACTCCTCACTCTTCAAGTCCACACCACCGACTGCCAGTAGAGATCCTCCAATGTTGAGTGGACAGGAATCTGCACAGTCGAGTGAAGGTAGTTTGTTCCATATGTTGGAACTGTCTGATGAGGAGTGTGAAACAAGAGCCTCCAGAGATACACTATAGACATCAGGACTATTCTGCCACTGATCCCCACACACTCCCCCCATGAGGTACCAGGCATCTCCTATTGTAGTAGACTTCATTATCACCCATGGTGTTGGTGTAGATGGTTCAGTGGACCACTGCATGTTGGATACATCAAGTACCTCAACAGTTTGTAAACAAACTCCATGGTAACCACCAGCCACCACCAGCCAATGTTTATATGAAGTAGCTGAAGGCAACCTGCGAGGTGTAGACATAGGAGGGAAGGGGTGTGTCCACTGGTTGCTGTCAGGCTGCCACACTCCTAGCTCACTGCTATCAGAGTCCTCTCTATTTATTCCTCCCACCACAACTAGTTTGTTGTTGATGGTAGTCATAGCAAACCTCATGGTACTGTATGGAGGTAGAGTGTGCCACTGGCAGGACTGTATGTTGTAGGCCATCACTATGTAGACATCCTCATGTCTGTCAGTCCATCCTCCTCCAGCATACATGGTATCATTTATCTGTACTGATTGGATGTATCCACTCATAGCCACCGGCACGTCAGGACCACGCCCCCAGTCTAGTTCTAGTGGGAATGTCTAAATAATAAACAAATACATTATCTGTAGTAAATTTGTATATCATTACTCATGTCTATATTGTTAATATTGTATGTAAAGGATATTGCTTTAGTTACTCACACACTGTTCATTAAATTATAAATATCATAGTGTTGCCATGGTTACTGTTTACATGATACTGACAAGTTTGATGCTATTTACACAAATAATTACATGTACAAAAACTCATCATAATGTTTTATTTATTTTATAGCTATTTACCTGGGATATATAAACAAATTATGTTATTCATTTCCAATGTATTAGTACAATAAACACGGAAATGATAGTCATAACAATAGAAACCCTAACATTAGCATAGAGGTGTGAAGTAATCTTGTGCAAAATATAATATAGCACTGAGTCAGAGTGTGATATGGCAAAATGAGCAGGCTAATTTATTTTTTACCATGAAAACCTAGAAATCTGGTAAGCTAGGCCTTAAAGGGTCCCTCATGAAATTGTTGGATTATATAAACAAATAAATATATGATTTGTCTGTTCTGGGCTGGCGAATTGGCATCCAGGAATTAGTCTTGTTGATCAACGTTGATCAAAAGATATTATCATATCAACTGCTATTCACTCTATTCTGTTTGTAAGACTTAAATATTATGCTGGTATATCTGAACTGTTAACATTTTTCATATTCAAGGTACTTTGGACTTTCCACTAAAAATGAATCAAATTAATTAATTTCTTGGAATAAATATCAATGTAGCTATGTGTCCAGGCTTACCCAGACCATGTGTGCAAGATTTATCATCCAATAATGCATGAACTTTGAATTTGTTAATCGGTTTGTTTGTGTAGCTACTGATTGTTTGGCCCCTCCCAGTCTCCTCACTGTCTGAGTTCTGTATGCAGGCACCGCCCACTAAACCCAATGATATATCACTCTTTTTTCTTTGTTTCGTATTCACTTCCCTTTTTGTTGACAAATCTGAAACTTAGCTGCTCCAAACTCAGTATCTATACTTAATCTATCTCTTTAGTTTTGCCTTTATAGTAGGCTTAGTTTGTCTATTTTATCTATCAGTAGTCACTGTAGTAGCCTAGCTAGCTGTGGTTGCTAATCGTACTGCTCAATCTAAATAAATAGATAGAGCTGGTTCTTCACATTGCTCATCACCTGCTGCAGCCACCTTGCACACTATGGATTACATCATTTCCAAAATAGCTCAACCAAGCACTACTCACTAAGGAGTCTCAATTGAGATTTTGGTATTTATTGATATATGGCAAAGTTCAGAGAGGTCAATGCATGTTCACCCCGGGAGGCTACTTTAAAACGTAAACATTAGTGCGGGTGCAAAAAATTCGGGAGAAAAGACTTTCAAATAATGCTAGGAAAAGAAAAAAAAGTTGATATAGCATTACGTTGTATTCTCTTAGTGACTTGACTATTAGACTTTGGAATTTCAAACAATACATCTGTTACATAAGTTGTACAGCTTTGATGAACAGCACATTGACAAAGTTAACTTTTCACCGCCGCTAAAAAAACAAATGAACTCGGCTAACTTTGGAAGACCTAACTGCGAACGTCTGTCCTATTCTGTTTCCGTAGCTCTTTGCTGTTTTATCATTAAAAATTATTAAGCCTAGACTAGTCAGTACTCTTGATAAAATATAAGAAGACTCTTTATATGAATGCAAAATACTTACTAATGATTTCTTTTTAGTTGACACTGCGGTGATACGCTCCAGTTCCTTTGTTAGTCGCTCCACTTCAGATTGGAGAAGTTGCTTCTCTTTTTGATGGCGAGATTCCAGATGAAGCTTTTCTTCTTTGTGGTGTGATTCTAACTGAATTCTTTCAGCTGCTATCTGGCTCTTCAATTGATTGATTTCAGTCTTCAGTTGATTGTTCTCAGTCTTCTGTTGATTGCTTTCTGCCTGTACTTGCATGACACTTCTCTCCAATTGATGTTTCTCTTCAATAAGTTGTGTATTTGCAGATTCAAGCATCTCTTTGTCATTTTCTAGCTTTGTATTTTCTTCAGTCATTTCTTTATTTTCTGTTTCTAATCTATTTTCAGAAATCTAATAATATAACACATCAAACAATAACATTTTAAACAGACAATATTTAAATATATAATGTGGGAAAAAATTTGACAAAGCATATAGAATTCAACTCATCAAACACAGAAGAAATGAAAAAAAAAATGAATGTCAAAAAATTTCTTATTTAAGCAATAGCTTTGTAGAGTTGAGAAGATACTTTTTACAATTCAAATAAGTTTTATTATGACTTCTTATAATTAACAGGTAAATAATCTCTGGGTGAATTGTATTTATTTCCATGATCACAATGACAAAGATAACATTAAGATTTTGATGGCAGAAATTAAGAGCTCGGCTTCAATAATTAATTGATTATTAACACACAATGTCAAATAGTGTAACACATATTACAACAAATTGGATTAAAGCTTTTATATATATATATAGCTCAGCTTGGTTACTTGATATGCATGTTCAAATATGTACTCATCTAATATAGGTTTTTGTAATAACTATTTGGTAGACTTAACAAATGATTGTTCACAAAGTTACCTCGAGTTCTTTTATTCTTTTATGCTTTTCTTTAGATTCCTTCATGTGTAACACATTGACTATGTTGATGGACCTCCCCAGATTCCCTCCATGTATGTTTGTATCCTGTACTGGTGTTAGTGTCTCCAGTAGTTGCTCAGCAGTAGGTCTTGTTTGAGGATCATTGTGCAGGCAATTAGTCACCATCTCTACTAGAATAGGATGAGACTTCAATAACTGATCCTCCAACTTCTTCATGTACACCTCACGACGCTCTACTTCAGTGCGACCAATAACTCGACCAGGATTGTGTGGATCTGAACGTGTAGCCAATAGCAGCTCTCCTGGAAATATCTAACAATTATTGAAATTAATCAATTAAAATTATCAAAATACATTCAGTACCAATATTATTATTATGTTTAGTTCACCACCTTTGGGATAATTGTACAACTGTTCGGGTGTTACTCCGAGCACAAAGTGTAGAGAGGCAAACACAAAGGACATGGGCACAAAATTCAGCATGCATACACTCAATTAATTTACTGTATGCAATATTGAATCAGGAAAAATCTGAGCAATGGTGAAAACAGTTACATGAATAGAATACATGAAACAAGTAACAGTGCAAGAGGAAGAGTTTAACAAAGCCAAGGGTACAAATATTAAAAAACAGGTGTGGTTTGAAAAATATAGTGTTAATTAGAGTTTCTGCATCTGGGTTGATGGCCTGGCTAGGCCCAGACTACAACACCTAACAGTTAAAATACCTATCTAACTAATCTGCACGTGCTAGTATTATATTAACTTGATTGAATGGTGAAGTCCATACTTGATATAACATAATACCATAGATATCTTTAATTGAATATTGAATAGCTTTGCACTAATAGTGTATGTTGCCTACTCAAGCTTGTTTTACCTGTGTGAGTATGTAGAGGGCAAGATGTCCGAATGAGAACACATCTAGAGATGGGCCATATCTGTGGCTCTCACTGAGAGCCTCTGGTGGCATGTACACAGTGGTCCCCGGATTCTTTGAGAGTGTTTGGGCAAGTTGAGTCGGTTTTAAAGTTACCATGCGAGAGTTTCCCATGTCAGTGATCTTAGCTGTCAGAGACCATGTGAGGAGGATGTTCCTTGCAGTCAGATCTCTGTGGACTATTGGAGGTCCTCGACTATGCAAGTAAACTAAACCGCTGCCTGTGTCTGTAAGAATGGAAATCTTGACTGCAAGTGGAATATTAGGGGCACACTCCAGGAGGTCGTCCACACTCATTTCTAGTCTCTCCATCACCAGTAGAGGTAACTCTGATCCCTCAAGGAAACACAGACCAAGGAACAGTGTTATGTTAGGATGTCGGAGACCGGCCATGAGTTGACATTCTCGTTGATATCTGTCTACAGTCTCTCTAACTCCTTCATTCCCAGGATCCAGTAATAGTTCGTGCATGCGCTTGGCAGCACACAAAACCTTGCTATATTTTACCTGAAATAGCATTATGTAATAGCAATGTTTTATATAGCTAAAAAATATTTTACAGATTCAGTATGATTGTTCATTGAAGAGCATTAAACTCTTATTTTACTTTCAACATAGTTCCTTCAATTCATAGCTAGTTACTTATAAGCTAAAATTTTATGAAAATTTTATAGAAATTTGTTGTCTTGCTAAAAAATGTTTTACAAATGGAATGTTCATTAAAGTGCATTAAACTCTCATTTTATGTGGAAACTTAGTTAGTTACTTAAATGCTAGTTACTTATATGCTAAAAAAACTTCCCTAGATTTTATTTTGAAATATTTGGTAAGGTTAAGCCTTTCCACTTACTTCTAGCACTGAGCCATATGAACCTGTTCCAAGTGTCTTCCCTGTAGGTATCACTTGGTCTAAGAAATACTGTTGCAGCTTCGAATCTTTTCTAAAGGTTCGAGACCAGCCCGGTCTTCTAGCCATGGTTTAGCGTCCTCAAAGAGAATAGCCAGACATCTACTCCCAGCTCCGAAGCTTTTAAAAAGCCAGCGAAAAGGAGCTCGTATTACGTCCCTCGAAGGCAAATAGACAAGGTATACGCCCACTTAAAGTATAAATGTATTTGACTCTTAACGTTTTTATTGGCAGCACGGTGGGGAAAGAAAGCCACTACTCCCCCAGCTCCGAAACGTTTATAAAGCCAGCGAAAAAAAGCTCCTGCGCCCCTCGTAGCCAAATACACAATTACACGCCCACTTATTGTATTGGCCTACCGACCTTTTACCTTTTTTGGAGCCAGTTGGGGAAGGAAAGTCATGAATATTGTATTGAGCATACGGGAAATCTCTACGCGTATTGGAATTACATGCTACGGGTCCTCAGTGAAACGCGACATGAATTTAATTAAATCTTTCTGGAGGAATGCAGAAATTGCAGGTATTGACAATCACACCTTAATTAAGCATAATGTGCAGCTAAAATATTAGGAGAGTGGGGACCACACATGACCTCAACAGTATTAACTTATTGTCAGACATTTATTCTGTATGTATGTTGTATGTTGTTTATGAGTTCTGGCAGGCTGGTCAAGGTCCAAGCCTCAGATTGTTATATGTTATAGTCCAGTCAATTCATGAAAATACGAAGGTTGACCTTCAAACGAATGCAAACACAAATATTTTTAACACTTTCTAGTAGCGAAATGACATACTCGAAGTCCTAACAGATCCTTGGAGGGGAAACTAGAAAAAATTAAACATAACTTTAATGAACTTTTTTAGCTAGCCATTTTGATTGTAACTTCGCACAGCATTTTGCTGAAACTGACAAACTTTATTGTATGAGCAGCAGAAACCATGTTGGTGTAGCAAATCAATTAGGAAACGAGACGCAAAGTGGTGATGGACCTGTACACCAAAACCCTGTTGAAGAGGTTTTAGTACACCTCTTGGCCTTGTTGCCTGAATTTCTGCTCGTTCAATCAATGCAATTTTTGTATACACATCTTTCCTTGTAGTCAGACCTCAAGTAACACTCTCAAACTTGCAAGAAAGAAGTTAAACCCATTAACCTTTTCTATTTCACGTTCTTGTTCTTTGTTCTTCCTCACACGGACATTTTTAATCAGGTGTTCCAGAAATCTTATGAAAACACTACTTGTCAGCTGTAGACTGAAGGAAACAGTTTAATAATGCTATATGCTGCAAATATATTGACTACTGATTCTAGAATCCGCCAGTGTTAATTTCAACATTTCAGTTTTGCTGATCATTTGGAAGATGAAAACTTGGGTTAGGGAATGACATGTGGATTGCTAATGCCATAAAACCATTTTTTGCAGCTGCAAGACTTTTTTTTGTAAAAACTCTTTACTGCATAAATTTCCTTTTGGTGATATTCTGATGACGTGTGACTTAGAAATACTTCTGCCAGCAAAACTCAATTCAAAAGTAAACCCAGGTTCCCAATTTAACTAAGCTTATGAGGGATTTATGAACTATTGCAGCATCAAATACAGACTCATAGAGTGGTTTTTCAATGTTAAAATTCAGACAGCTCAGTGCTCAAATCATTCTATAATATTAGCACTCATGTCAATGAAGTTGAATAATAAATATAGTTGTTTTAGTTCGAACTTCAAGACAGTTTATTTAAAGATTGTAAAAAAGGAACAGGTTTAGCTGTAAACAATATTTATCATGTCATTAATCATTATCATAAAAAACCTGATTCAGCACTGTTTTGTAATGCATTGCAATAAAAGAAAAGTCACAAATACACATACCTCTCCTCCCCCCCCCCCCC